>BNJV01000549.1_pt1 | contig 98653 bp, 116 predicted proteins | sample 8540591 | NCBI WGS metagenome assembly BNJV01 (sample SAMD00202457, study PRJDB9452) | human saliva metagenome | host: Homo sapiens | reverse complement strand
GGTTGTACGAGTTCTAGTTTGTATCCACTATCGCTGAGTATCTTTACATCACGTGCGAGTGTTGCTGGATCACAGGATACATAGACTAGTCGCTTTGGTGCGATGGTTACGATAGCGTCTATCGTCTCTTTTGAGCAGCCTTTACGTGGTGGATCGATAATCATTGCGTCTGCTTGTATCTTTGCGTCAATGATTTGCTTTGCTCCTTCGGAGGCATCTGCGTTAATAAACTTAATGTTAGTGACATTGTTATTTTCCGCGTTGGTATTTCGCATCACGGATTGCATCTGCGACAATCTCAATGCCATATACTTGCTTAGCTTGTTTTGCGGCGATGATACCCATTGTACCGGTACCACAATAAAGGTCGATGAGTGTTTCATTACCTGTCAATCCTGCAAGTTCAATTGCTTTAGAATAGAGTTCTCGTGTTGCGTATGGATTAATCTGATAGAACGATCTTGCACTGATTCTAAACGTACAACCAAGTAGTTCTTCTTCGATGTAATGTCTTCCTGCTAGTAGGATTTCTTTACCATCCAGGATGACATTATCCTCTCGTTTATTCACGATAGCGACAAGGCTCTTAATTTGTGGGTAGTTTGCTAGGACGTCTTTGATTAAGATATCACTGTTGTGGAATGGATAGTTTCTTACCACAAGTGCTACCATCACTTCGCCTGTGTTATGTGCATGCTTGATTAATACATGGCGCATATCTTTTCCACATGCAAGCATGTAAAATTTTTTACGGAAGTAATTTGTAAGTTCATTTGATAGGTCTGTTTGTACATGACACACATCATATTGCACAATACGGTTGGAATGTGGTGCATAGAAGCCCATTTCTACCTTATTATCATTGCATTGTACTGGTATCTGTACTTTATTACGATAATTCCAATGTGGTTCCACTTTGATAATTGGTTGTATTTCTACATCCATTCCTGCAATCTTATGGAAACAGTCTTTGACTTTGTTTTCTTTGAACGTATTTTGTTCGTGACTGTCCATATGCTGGAGTTGGCAACCACCGCATTGTTTATATACAGAACAAATTGGATCAACCCGATGAATCGATGGTTTTAGGATTTTAATAATACGAGCGTAACCATAATTCTTCTTCATTTTCGTGATACCAATTTCTGCTTCTTCTCCATTTAGAAGACCCGGCACGAAAATGACGATACCGTTAATACGGGTAACGCCTGCACCATCTTCTGAATAACCTGTCGCTGTTGCGATATATCTCTCGTTTTTTTCCATCTTCTTTTACATTCTAAAAAAGGGATATGTTGTATCCCTTATTGTTGAGTCTGCTGTGTTTGTTGTGTTGATTCTGTATTTCCAGTATTCTCTGTGCTTGGCTGTTCTTTCTGAGCCTGTGCTTCAGCAGCTGCAGCAGCTTCTGCCGCTTTTCTAGCTGTTACCGCATCTCTTAAGCTCTGGGCAACTTCCGCATTCTTAGGACTACTTACCAATTGGTATTGTGGTGTGCTCATTGCGGATGTCTTTGTAAAGATACCATAAATAAAGTTATCTTTATCACGTCCATCTTTCATATTAGAAGTATGAATCTCTAAGTCATACATCTTCATATCATTGCCTTGCGAGAAGTATACATTTGGATCTAAGATTGCGACTACGGCTTCATAAGCACGTCCTGTCACATCTTGAACCACTTCTGCTGTTGAATCTTCTGCCACATCAACGTATACACGCAATGTACCAGTTGCTAGATGTACACTGTGACCTGTTACACCATCAAGTTTACCAACTGCTTCATCAACTTGTTTGAGTTGATCCTTGGTAATTGCAGGGTTTAAATCATTTTCATAACGGTTACCCAATACTGGTGAATGGGAATCCATATATGTCGATGCGAGCATCCAACCAAAGTAAATTGCTGGCGCAAGAATCAATATCAAGCATACCGTAAATACAATATGCACAAGTTTTAATCCGTGTTTTTTATTTTTCTGTGTCATATTACTCTCCATACTTATTGTATTCTTTTTCTGAGAAATACGCCAGTCTTAATCATGAACGCGTTTTTTGAGCTCTTCTTCTAAGATTTGAGATACCATTCCTGGGTTTGCCTGTCCCTTAGATTTCTTCATGACTTGTCCAACCAAGAAACCTACTGCACGACCCTTACCATTCTTGTAATCTTCGATTGCCTGTGCGTTTGCGTCAAGTACCTCATTTACCATCGTAGTTAACGCTGAACTATCAGAGACTTGTTTCAAGCCCTTTTCTTCAGCAGCTACTTCTGGATCTTTTCCTAGCATCAAGTCATCGCATAATTGTTTTGCTTGTGCGGAAGATACTTTACCCTCATCCACTAACGCAATCATCTTAGCAAGCATTTCTGGTTTTAACTCTGATTTATCGATGCTTGTTTCATGTTTGTTGAGCCATGCGCTTACTTCGCCTAATAGCCAGTTGCACGCAGCCTTCGCATTTGTTGTGTACTTCATAACTTCTTCGAAGAACTTAGACATTTCCATATCAGCGATTAAAATACGAATGTCATGTTCAGTTAATGCATACTGTTTTGCATAACGTTCTTTTCTCGCCTCTGGAAGCTCTGGCATATGTTCTTGAATATCTTGAATCCAAGAAGGATCTAGTTGTATTGGGAAAATATTTGGCTCAGGGAAGAACTTATAATCCACAGAACCTTCCTTACGACGCATCATGACAGTAGTATTTGTCTTTTCGTCGTAACGACGTGTTTCCTGATGAATCACTTCACCTGCTTCTAATAATTCCTTCTGACGTTGAATTTCATACTCTACAGCTTTACCGACGTGGGAGATAGAGTTTAAGTTCTTAATTTCGTTTTTTACACCTAACTTATCAGAACCCTTTGGTGCGATGGAGACGTTAACGTCACAACGCATGGATCCTTCTTCCATCTTACAATCGGATACACCGATATAGAACAGTGTCTGACGAAGTGCTTCAACGTAAGCTTCTGCTTCTTCGCCTGTCTTCATATCTGGACAAGATACAATTTCAATCAGTGGAGTTCCAGCACGGTTAAAGTCTAATAATGAAAACTTTGTTAAGTGGAACTGCTTAGCTGTATCTTCTTCCATGTGAATACGTTCGATACGTATCTTTTTCTTTCCAGTGCTTGTATTAATTTCAATATATCCATTTCTTCCGATTGGATGGAATTGTTGAGTAATCTGGAATCCCTTTGGTAAATCGGAATAGTAATAGTTTTTACGATCAAACTTTACAAGTGGATCAATTTCTAAGTGTAGTGCAGTACATGCTTGAATGGCTTTCTTAACTGCTTCTACATTCACTGATGGAAGTGTTCCTGGATGTCCTAAGTCAATCTCATTAACACAAGTATTTGCTTTGCGGCCAAAGGAAGTTGGCGCACCAGAGAACATCTTTGTGTTTGTCTTTAACTGACAGTGAATTTCAATACCTATGGTTGCTTCGTATTCCATTATTTCACCTCCGTCTGCAAATCCCTTAAACCTGTGATATCTTCAATTGCCTTTGCAATTGTAAACATTGTACTCTCTTGCCATGCTGGGCATGTTAGGTTTACACCAATTGGACAACCTTCTTCAAATCCCATTGGAACTGTCATCGATGGATCACCAGAGAAGTTTGCCATTGCCATGTAGTTTTCTGCTACTAAGTAGTCAGTTGATAACTTATCATCATTATTGATTTCATCGATGAATGGTGCGATTGTTCCACTGGCTGGGGCGAGAATGCAATCATATTCCTGAAAGCATTCTTTCATCGCATTGACAATCAAGCGTCTAACCTTCTGTGCCTTACGGAAGATACGCTCTTGGTTCGCTTCAAATAAGCCATAGGATCCAATGACAAATCTTCTACGAATCAAAGGTCCAAATCCCTTTGTACGCGAGTTTGTCATGATTTCTTGCATATCCGCGCCATCTTCACGCACACCAAAACGAATACCATCTAGATTAGAGTGATTGGAAGCTGCTTCACAGTTAGCGATTGTATAGTACGTTGGTAAGATTGCACGCATGAGCTTGTCATCAAAGTGATACATATCTACCACAGCACCTGCTGCCTTAAGCTTTTCTACAAGTTCGTTAAATAGCTTGACTGTTTCCGGATTCGATACGCTATCGACAACGTTTTCAAGTAGCGCAATCTTCTTGCCGCGAATACTGTCATTGAGCGCTTCTGTGTATTGTTCCACTGGACGATTTGAAGATGTAACATCTAAATCATCACGTCCTGCTAGTACTTCTAATGTAATGCATGCGTCTTCAACAGATCTTGTAAAGTAGCCTACATGGTCTAATGAAGATGCGTAAGGAATAATACCGTAACGGCTGATTCTTCCATATGTTGGTTTTACACCAACAACACCACAATAAGACGCTGGTTTTCTAACAGAGTCACCTGTATCTGAACCGATTGCCATTGGCACAACACCAGCTGCCACAAGCGCTGCGGAACCACCAGAAGATCCACCTGTCATACGACGTGTATCCCATGGGTTATGTGCTGCACCTGTAAAGCATGTTAAGTTTGTGCCACCCATTGCAAGTTCATCCATAGATGCCTTCGCAATACATACTGCACCAGCTTCACGTAATTTCTTTGTGATTGTCGCATCATAGATTGGGAAGTAATTAGAGAGAATACGTGAACCAGAAGTTGTACGAATTCCCTTTGTATTTACGTTATCTTTAATAGCGATTGGGACACCATGCAGTAAACCACCTTCTGGTAATTGACTTAGTTGTTCCTTTGGATCAACAAATGTGATAACTGCGTTTAGTTTATCTTGTAATTCCTGTGCTTTTGCGTAAGCTTCTTCACAGCGAGCAGTACTATCTGCTGGATGATTTACCATATCTTTAATCATTACTTCACCACCTTTGGTAGGACAAAATGTCCTTCCAATTTCTTCGTTACATTTCTCATCGCATCATCTTGAGAGATCACATGATCTGCTTCATCATGACGGATGTATGTTGTTGGTTCTTCAAACGGATAAATCATTTCTTCTACACCGTCTGTATTAATTTCTTCCATAAGCGCAAACTGTTGTTCGAGTGTTCCAAACTCACCTACAAGTTCGTCTGCCTCTTCATCTGATAGATTAAACATCAGTTGGTTCGCTAACTTTTGGAAGTATTCTCTGTTTTTGTTTTCTACCATGATTTATACCTCATTTCTCGCTGATATATTTTAGCGTTAAATAGCGATTTTATCAATGTTATCAATCCTTTACAAAGCGAGCAATAAACTCTTCTTCTGAAAGAATTGGAATGTTGAGTTGTTTTGCTTTTGTATTTTTTGATGATGATGAAGTTACATCATTATTAATTAGATAATTGGTTGATTTGGATACAGAACCTGTTACCTTACCACCCTGTGATTCAATGTAGGCCTTTAACTCATTACGATTTGTATAATGATGTACATCCCCTGTCACAACAAAGGTTAGTCCTTCACAAAGATTACCACTTGCGACTGTATTCGAACGTTGTACAGTAATTTCATCTAATAGGTCTTCAAGTTGTGCAATATTTTCTGGATCTTTGCACCAACTCACAAAAGCATTAGACTTTTCTGGTCCAATTCCATCGATGGAACTAAATACTTCGGTTGTCTCTGTGTTTCTTGCGATACTAACCAGTTCTCTAAATGGATAGACAGAGAGTAATCGTTTTGCGACATCTTTACCAATCAAAGGAATATTCAGGGCATAAACAAGTTTTGTTTCGTCAATCTCTCTTGCTCGATTGATTGATTCCATGATATTCGCTGCCGACTTTTCACCAAACCCTTCTAAGTCTGTTATTTCTTCGTGGTGTTTGGATAAGCGGAAGATATCGCCATACTTTGTAATCCATCCTTCATTGATGAATCTTGCTAGTGTTTGTTCTGAGATACCATCGATATCCATACCTGCCTTTGACACAAAGCGATTGAATTTCTTCAGTTTTTTGGCAGGACAGCTTGGATTTGTACATTTGAGTGTTTCTGTGCCACGCTCACTCATATCCACAATCGTCTTACTATGACATACAGGACAAGTTTCTGGGATATGGAAACTTCCAACCGCATGTTTCACACTGATAACCTTTGGGATGATCTTATTTGCTTTGATGACTTCAAGTTCACTACCTGCATCTCCAATCCCTAAACGTTTGCATTCACTAATATTACAGAGAGATGCACGTTTGACGGTTGTACCTTCGATTTCTACTGGTTCAAATACCGCTACTGGTGTAATCGTTGATGCCGCACAAGACCACTCGATATGTTCGAGTTTGGAGAGTACAGATTCATCTTGCCACTTAAACGCAAAACCTGCTCTAGTCGCATGATGCCCTGTGACAGAACCACTTGATGCATATTCTGTATCGTCATAGACAACAACCAAACCATCGACTGGATATGGATTGATTGCATTTGTAACTTTCTTTGTCCATTTCTCGATTTCTTTGTTGATATTTGCAAGTGTTGGATGTTCAATACACTCACGTTCTACAACTTTAAAGCCTAGCTTCTCCATGTAGTCCATACGCTTGCCCCAAGACTTGATTTCTTCTTCTGTATATACAAGCGTAAATGGAATCCAATGAATCTGACGTTTCTTAACCTCTTCAATATCTTTTAGGGTTAATGAACCGGACGCAAGGTTTCTTGGATTTGCGTAATCTTCGCCAGACTCCATCACAAACTGATTAAAGTCTTCATACGAAATTACCGCTTCTCCACGAATGACAAGATGCCCCTTTTCAGAGATAGTCTGTGGAATTCCATGGATTGCCGTGGACAAATGGGTAATGTTTGTACCAATATGACCATCTCCACGGGTAACGACTTTACTTAACTTGCCATCATCATATGTCACAACAAGTGTTAAACCATCTAGTTTCCATGAAATCCAGATTGGCTTTCCTTCTGCCCACTTTTCAACCTCTTCTGGTTTTTTCGTTTTCGCAAGTGATAAAGCCAAGAATTCATGGGCCTCTTTTTGGCCTGCGGTATGGTCACTAGAGACTTTCATTGTTGGAGAGTCTTCTAACACAATACCCGTTTCTTCTTCTAATTTTTTCAGACGATCAAATAAGGCATCCCATTCATAGTCTGTCATCTGTTCTGCCTTACCATCATAGTATGCATCAGCTGCTTGATTTAACTGTGCGACCATCTGTCGCATAAGTTCTAATTTATCTTCGCTCATGTTAACTCCTTAAATCTGTCTTTTTCTTAATACTCGGATGTCCTGCCGCAACCTTCTTGACTCCAAATGGATATGGGAATGCGATTTCCGCAATCTCATTTTTGATACTGATAACTAAGCCTTCACCAAACTTTGCGTGAATGACTTTATCACCCTTCTTTAATCCTGAAGGTTTTGCCTTTGCCATCTGTTGCGTAAAGGATGAAGGACTATTATCAAACAATCTTTCTGATAAGCGTACTTCTCTTTGGGTGTTACCTGCATGCATACTTGAACCTAGATGTTCAATGTATTCCGCATCGATTTCTTCGATAAAGCGTGAGGTTGTTCGTACACGCTGCAATATCATAGAGAATCCACCTGCTTCAGTTAGATAGAGTTTATTTCTAGCTCTTGTAAAGGCAACATACGCTAGACGTCTTTCTTCTTCCACCCCACGATGACTTTCATTCACCGCACGTTCGTTTGGGAAGATTCCTTCGTTCATATCTGAGATAAAGACAGTATCGAATTCCAACCCCTTAGCTGCATGAACAGTCATTAACTGTACAAAGTCACTTGCCAGTGTCTCTTCACGGTCACCATAGAGAGATACCAACTGTAAGTATTCATCAAGACTACTTTCTGGATACGTCTCAGAGAATTCTTTGACGTCATCGATTAACTCTTTTAAGTTTTCAATGCGATCTTGTTCCTTGGCTTCAGTTAACATCGCACGATAACCACTTTCTTCGATGATTTGTTCAAATAGCTTGAAGATTTCTACCTCTCCATTATTTGCACGCTTACGCCATGATTCAACCATGTTTACAAAGTTCTCCATTGTTGTTAACATCTTGCCACTAAATAGAGAACTGTCCTTTTTTAATACTTCGTACATAGAAGTATTTCTTGCTCGTGCAGTTTCCACAATCAAATCCATCGTCTTATTTCCAATTCCACGCTTTGGACGATTGAGAATACGTTGTAGCGCAAGATCATCTGCTGTCGTTACCATACGTAAGTAACATAGGGCATCTTTAACTTCCTGACGTTCATAGAACGTGTACCACCATAGATGATATATGGAATTCTTTCATCAAGTAGTGCTTTTTCTAAGGAACGAGATAAGTAATTAGAACGATATAAAATCGCAATGTCATGATAGCTCTTGCCTTCACGATGTAAACTAGAAATCTTCCCTGCAATCCAAGCAGCCTGATATTCATCACTCGCTGCAGAATAGTGGGTAATCTTTTCATCGCTATGACGATTTGTAAATAGTTCTTTATCTACACGATATTTATTATTTTTAATGACAGAGTTTGCACCGTTGAGGATTGCCTCAACAGAACGATAATTTTCATTTAGAATGATTGTCTTAGCTTGTGGATAATCCTTAGCAAAGTTCATGATGATATTTACATCCGCACCACGCCACGTATAGATTGTCTGGTCTGGATCACCTACTACAAGTAGGTTATTATTTGGACCTGTTAATTGGTTGATTAATTCATATTGTTTTTTATCGATATCCTGGAACTCATCTACCAGGATATAGTTAAAATGTCTTTGCCACTTTTCTAAGATTTCTGGGAATTTCGCAAACATGCGAACAGTCCATAGAATCAAATCATCAAAATCCAATGCATATAAATCTCTTTGACGTTTATCATAGAACGTATATACTTCTGCCTTCACTTTATCCGCATGATAATCACCAGCTAAAACGCGTGCTCTTTCTGGTGCAATATCTGCCGTTTTATTATTCGCAATGTAATCTAACATCGAACTATAGGAATAGGTTGTCGCATCAATTCCCTGTAACTTGTAAGCTTCCTTGAGTACAGATTTTTGGTCTTCCGTATCCATGATAGTAAAGTTACGTGGATATCCCATCGCAATAATATCTTCGCGTAGAATGCGTACACATAAGGAATGTATGGTACTTACCCATGGTGCACTTGTCTGACTAGCAAGCATATTACGAACACGTTCTTTCATTTCATTCGCTGCTTTGTTGGTAAATGTAATTGCCAAAATCTTTGTTGGCCAAACATTTTCATCTTCAATCAAATGAACAATGCGCATCGTTAAAACTCTCGTCTTACCTGAACCTGCACCCGCAATAATTCTCAGGTACTTTTCTTTAGATAAGACCGCATCTTTTTGGTTTTCATTTAAACTATTTATGTCAATCATCGCTACATACTCCACATTCTACATTTCTTCATCATTACATTTTCGAAATTCATTTCCGATAGGTTCTATTATACCATTGAGTACCGACTATGAGGCGCTGTAGCACAATGTAAATATATTATTTTCTTTTCTGAAACTCCTAAGGAAAGCGTGCAGTTCATGGTATAATGAGCAAAGAGGTAACCCCATGTCAAGAATAGCAAATCAATGGAAAGATTATACCTGCTTTGATGCAGGAAGTGGCGAGAAATTAGAACAGTGGAAAGGCATCGTTTTAAGACGTCCTGACCCACAAGCAATCTGGCCAGCAAATCAGAATACAAGTCTTTGGCAAGAGACAGATGCCATCTACCACCGCTCTGATAAAGGCGGTGGGCATTGGGAGTATCGCAAGAAACTTCCAGAGTCATGGACAATCAATTATAGAGATCTAACATTCAAAGTATCCCCAACTGGTTTTAAACATACTGGCTTATTCCCTGAACAAGCAGTGAATTGGGATTGGATGTCTGATTTAATCAAGAAATATCCAAATGAAGAGATACGTGTTCTCAATCTTTTCGCCTATACTGGCGGTGCCACAATGGCATGTGCGAAAGCTGGTGCTGCTGAAGTGGTACACGTCGACGCATCAAAGGGTATGGTGCAATGGGCAAAGGAAAACCGTGACTTGTGTGGTCTTCAGAATAATAAGATTCGTTTCATTGTAGATGATTGCTTAAAGTTCGTGGAACGTGAAAAACGTCGCGGTCATACTTATCACGGAATCTTAATGGATCCACCTTCCTATGGAAGAGGTCCAAATGGTGAAATGTGGAAGTTTGAAAAAGAAGTCACAAAGCTCATTCAAGCTTGTGCAGAGATTCTTGATGACAATGCCCTATTCTTCTTAATCAACAGCTATACAACTGGTTTTCTCTTCCATTGTTTTTAGATAATACACTTCATACAATGATTTTGCCAGATCATCCAAATGGTATTGTGGAAACAGGCGAAATTGCCCTTCCAATCGTAAATCGTGACTTATTACTACCATGCGGCATCTATGGCAGCTGGCAGAGAAAATGATTAACGTCCTCTACGAAGATAACCACGTCTTATGCGTGGAAAAGCCAATCAATATTCCTGTCATGGAAGATGATTCTCACGACATGGATTTATTAACCATGTGTAGAGAATATCTCAAAGAGAAATACCAAAAACCAGGTAACGTATATTGTGGTCTTGTACATCGTTTAGATCGTCCCGTTGGTGGTGTGATGGTATTTGCGAAAACCTCCAAAGCAGCTTCTCGTTTATCCGAAGCTGTTCGAACCCATCAACTCAAGAAAGAATACCTCGCAATTCTCGACGGTATTCCTACAAAGAAGGTAGATACATTAGAAGATTATCTATTCAAGGATACGCGTACCAATACCGTCAGTATAACTGACGCAAAACATGGCAAGAAATGTCATCTATCCTATCAAGTCATTAACCAAAAAGGAAAGAAGTCTCTTGTACATATCGTACTTGGTACAGGTCGATCCCATCAGATTCGCGTTCAATTCGCTAGTCGCAAATTACCGCTCATTCATGATCAGCGTTACAACCCACATACAACAAAAGGTCCGATTGGGTTATATGCATTCCGCTTAACATTCCCACATCCAACCTTAAAAACACCTATCGTAGTACAAGCAACCCCTACTTCATCAATATGGAAAGAATTTGAGGTGAACTATGACAAACTATAATAAAAATCCCCAAAGAGTATCGCACAGTAGCGGTACAATCAATCCACCAAAAAAACGTAGAAAACCAAGACGCCATATTCGTCCTGAAATTCTGATTGGACTTGTGATTGTACTTTGTATTCTGGTAACTGCGCTGGTATTACCAAACCTGATTACCAATTCAAAGTTAAAGGGACTCGGTTATACAAATACCCAAATCAAAGAAATTAAACACGAAAAACTTACAAAAGAAATCTTAGATAATAAATACTACTCTGTCTCACTTGCGAATGCACTAGATAAAAAAGTCAGTCAATTCAGATTATCTAGAACTGTATACATCTATAAAAGATAATCGTGCACTAACGGCAGAAGATTTCTTACTTGTAAGTCGCCTTAAGGATAAGGGATATGAACAAGCACAGATTCTCAATCTCTTTAAGAATTTAGAGTATTGGGAAATTACACCACTACTTGTATTCGATTATCAATGGGATGAAAAAGTATATATCGATGATTGTGTTCTACATCGTGATACAAACTCCAAAGATTCTTTCACTTTATCAAACACGTTCATTGTGCCAAATACGGAGAACATCGTATCTGACCCTTCTTCTATCACTGTTCTTGTAAATCAGAAGAATAATCTACCTGCAGAATACGCACCAGAAGATCTACAGACTATCGATCTTCAATACGCATCGCAAGGTGTACAGTTACGTGCAGAAGCAGCTAAGAACTTTGAAGCGCTTTCTGCCGCAAGTATCCAAAACAAAGTTCCATTCTTTGCGTCAACAGGATATGTATCTTATCAGGCATTAAAGGATATCTACAGTTCCTATAACGCAGATGTCGCAAACTTATATGCGGATGTCCCTGGACAATCCGAACAACAAACTGGCTACGCTGCAGATGTAAGTCCTACATATGAAGGTGGTGCCTTCTCACAGACAAACACCTATCAATGGCTCAAAGAACACGCAGCAGAATATGGATTCATCTTACGTTATCCAGTCTCAAAGGCAGCCATTACTGGTAATAAGTCTGAAACAAACCAGCTTCGTTACCTTGGAAAGTCATTAGCCAAGGCAATCGTTGACTCGAATCTTACTTACGATGAGTATTACTCCTTGTATATTGCAAGTTGGTCTGATGAGAAAAACATGCCAAAGGATAATGTGTTAAGTGCTACAAATTATAAAAAATACCTAAATGAAAAGTCCGATGATTAGTCGGACTTTTTTATCACTTATTTCTGTAAGAACTTTAGAATTTCTTCACGTCTAGCTTCCATATCGTTGTAGCCAAGTTCATATAATGCCTTTGTCTTTTCAACATCACCCTTATAGCGAGATACCCTGATATTCTGTGATGGTAGGATATGTACTGCTTTACCCTGTTCTACTTGTTGGTTGATAATTTCAACTTGATGATAATAATTTAAATGACGAACATGATAGTCCTTAGCAATTTGCGGATACTTATGATAGATAATGCGCATTAAGAATTCCACAATTCTACTTGCTGGCTTGCGAACATAGTCCTTTGGCTTTTGTAGTGATGACAAGTGTCTTTGTGCATCCCTGTTCTAAAGCACGTTCAATAGGAATCATCTTTGTAATACCACCATCAAGTAACTTCTTACCACGATAGTTTACAATCGCGGAAGCGATTGGAAGTGCACAACTACCTAATAATACATCCATACTATCATCCATCTCATCAATGCCATAGTAAACAGTCTTGCCTTCATCTAACACATAACAACCCACTTCAATATTTGCTTTTTGATCTAACAGTGGCTGGATTGTCATATGTGCTTCCTTCTTTAATACATCATTGAATAGATGATTATATGCCACAAAATGGCCTTCTTTGAATAATGCTTTTAAGCCAACGATATCTGGTGCGATGGAGTATTTTGTTGCTAAATCATAGGCAATCTTTGTTTCACCCTGCCAATACAGCGCTAGATATACCGAACCACTCGAAATACCAACACCATAATCAAATGTAATATTGTTATCGTTTAACCACTTTACGGCACCTGCAGTATACGCTCCACGGATACCGCCACCTTCCAATACTAAACCAATCTTTTCCATATAACCTCTTTTTTATACTAATGGGATAAATACATTTAGAACCGCTCTAAATACCTTTACGATCCATACTGTATCACGCACCTCTTCATATGTAACTTCTTGTGATACTTCAAGTGCTTCTAAGAAATTCTCTTTCATCTTATATACAGAATCTGTATCATACATCACCACACCATTTTCAAAGTGTAGGAAGTAACTACGATAGTCTGTATTCGCTGTACCCACGATACCAAATTTATCATCAGCCACCATATTCTTGGCATGATTGAAGCCTGGTGTGTACTCATAGATTTTAACACCATTTGAAATTAAATCGAAATAATGACCTCGTGTAATCTGGAATACAAACTTTTTGTCTGGGATATGTGGTGTTAAAATACGCACATCCACACCATTCTTCGCAGCCATCTTCAGCGCAGTCTTCATAGACTCCGTCAAGATTAAGTAAGGCGCATCGATATAGATATATTCCTTTGCGTGTTGAATCATATTTAGGTGTACATTTAACGCAAATGGTTCTTCATCTGTAGGGGTATCAGAATATGGTTGATAGAATCCCTTCGCATTTTCAGGATATTCATATAACAAATGATACTGTTCGTAATCAATACTATCATTTGTGCCACGAACATAGGTATACATCCCTAAAAACATACATGTAAAGGACCAAACCGCATCACCCTCAATCATGATGGCGCTATCCTTCCAATAACCAAAGCGGCGACGACGATTGATATATTCATCTGAGATATTTACACCACCTGTAAAGGCAACACGGTTATCTACCACCGTAATCTTACGGTGGTCACGGTTGTTCATAAGGGCTGCTAAAGATGGACGTATCTTATTGAAACGATAGGTTTCAATTCCACGTTTTTGAAGTTGTTTATCAAAGTGAATTGGGATATCCAAGGCTCCAAAGTCATCATAGATCATGATAACTTTGACACCCTGTTGAACCTTTTCCTCAAGTAACGCAACTAAATCATCTAACATCCAACCTTGATTAATAATGAAATATTCCAAGAAGATAAAATGCTTTGCGCTAGAAAGCTCTTTTTTAAATACTGGATACCATTCTTCACCACTCTTGAAATAGGTGCTTGTTGTGTGTTCATAAACTGGAAATCCACCACCGCGAATCCCATAACGGAAAATCTGTTTTGCGTCTTCATCGTGGATATCATCAAGTATCGATTCATCTGGTTTGATTAGATCTGAAAGGGAACGTGTTGCACGTACGGTTCCATGATGTAGTTTTTTCGGTACCTTACGGTTTCCGGTAATAAGATAGAGTGGAACTCCAATCACTGGTGCAGCTAATACCAATAATAACCAACCAATCTTATACGATGGATCGTTTCTTCGATTGATAATATAGATTGCGATAATCAGCGCTAAGATATCAAGCACTGGCATTGCAGTTCCATAAGTTGTAGAACCATAAAACAGTATTACAAAAAATCCCAACTGTAATAGGAGCAGTGGAATCACTACCATTAATCGACCTGTCAGTATTCGCCATAATTTCTTCATAAAAGTATTATACCAAACTCCTTTTTCATTCTCTAAATTAGAGTGTCAATAAATAGATATTCTTAACTTTCTCTCCACGTCGATACAGCCAATGATGTTTGGGAACATTCACTGTCTGTAGTAGTTCTGCGTGTAGAGATTGTATTGTCTTATCACTTGCGATATTATCAGGTGAACATGTGATAATCACTTTACGAAAGTGATATTCCTCTTTTGCGATTTGTAGCAGTAGCTTACATGCATGATAGGCATAGTGATGACCACGAAATCCTTCGTAGATACGATAGCCTATATTTCCTGCATAGTATAATTCTTCATCCATGCCTAGTCGTAAATCACATTCCCCAATACACTCATACTCTCCATGACGATAAATGCTATAGACGATTGATTTAGGAGAACGATTAAAAAATGAAACTGGAATCACTTCCCGAATCCTCAAATCGACACTATCCGATTCATATAGCTGTTTCTTTATCATTGCAAGTTTCCTATAGTTTTTCTTTTACGATATATACTGGACGATTCTTTACTTCCATATATGTCTTTGCTAGGTATTGGCCAATCACACCAATGGACAATAGTTGTAGTCCAGATGCCAGTAATATAATACATACCAGTGATGGCCAACCAGCAGTTGGATCACCAAACATTAACTTACGAATTACCACAAATATAATCATCAAAAACGAAATCAGACAAAATAGTACTCCCACAAAAGAAGACATGGATAATAGTGCTGTAGAATATGCGGTTAGACCGTCAAATGCATATTTCCATAATTGCCAAAATGACCACTTGGATTGACCATATTTACGTTGAACATTTTCATACGCAACCCACTTCGTGTTAAAACCAACCCAACTAAAGATTCCTTTTGAGAAGCGATTCTTTTCTGTAACGGAAAGAACAGCTTCCACAACGCGCGTATTCATAACACGATAGTCTCTTGCGCCATCCATTACTTTTGTCTGTGAGAAACAATTTAAAATCTTATAAAACACTTTTGCAAACCAAGAACGGATACGTGGTTCCCCTTTTTCGTGCTGTTCGCCTTGCGACAACTGATCAGCACCCACAAAAAAATTTCATCAATCATCTGCGGTAGTAGTGTTGGTGGATCTTGTAAGTCTACATCCATAATTGCGACGAGGGTTTCCTGAGGGCATGTTGTAGACCCGCATAGATTGCGGCTTCCTTACCAAAATTACGAGAAAATGAGAGGAGTTTTACGCGCTTATCCTTTTGGTGCAAGTTCTTGATTTCTGTAACAGTTCCATCTGTTGAACCATCATCTACGAAAATCAATTGATACATGATTGCATGTTTCAAAAAGTAAGCATCATTCTTACAAAATTCTTCATAGAAATATCTGATATTTTTCTTCTTCGTTATAACACGGAATAATTACAGTTAATAATTTCGGCATAATACTTCCCTCATCTTTGCACTTAAAATAGCATAATCATCGCTACAGTTCAATGTAGGATGGTTCTTCAAAATAAAAAGGTTCAACCAAACGATCAAACCTTCCTTGCATTAGTCAGCGACTTCTTTCGCAATCTTGCGATAGATATCCTGTAATTCTTGTTTTTGTGCATCGGATAACTGCTTATCTGGATCATCCTTTGATAATTCGAAATCATCTAAAAGTGATACATGATAATCAACTAACTTACCGTTCTTTACACCGATGACTGCAGGCACATAGAAGCCTTTTTCACCAGAAGAATTTACCTTTAATACTGGATCAATGTATTCTAGTAACTTCTTGTAGTCATCTTTTTCAACTTTTGCAGAAGCGTCAACGTAATAAATTGTTAAGTTTAATTCCTTTGCAACTTCATTTAACTCTGGAACTGCACGGTTACACCAAGCACATTCATCATATCCGTAATAAAGAATACCTGTTCCACCCTCTTCAAACATACGTAGAGACTCTTTCAATGTTATAAGTTGGAAATCTGCGACATCATTGCGAATCCACTTATAACCCTTCATATCTGCCTTTGTGGAATTTAATTTTATTGGGTTTGTGATTGTGAGTGTATTTGAAGTTTCACTTGTAGATGTGTTCTTCTTACTCTCAGTTTTATTGAAGCAGCCTGCTAGTAATACGACCGCTAATAAGCATGTTAAGATTTTTTTCATCTTGTACCTCTTTTTCTTTGCGTTTTAGTATAGCATAATCTAAAAACTCAATCTATTTTTTTCGAACTTCAACGGAATTAGAGAAAGACTCAATCTTTTCACGTGTAGCCAAACCCTTAGAATACGCTGTGGCAGATCCACAGGATGCCCCAAATTGGAAGCTATCTACGATATTTCTAGAGCGGTTATATTCCATTAAGAATCCTGCAACGAGAGAATCTCCAGTTCCTACTGTATTGACGATTGTTGTTGGGTCTAATACTTCACACTGGAACGTTCCTTCCTTTGATGCTAGAACCGCATTACCACTGATATCTAGTATCATTACGTTTTCAACCCCTTGAGCATGTAAGTCTTTTGCGGCACGTACCATATCTTCTGTTGTTTCAACAGGATAGGATACAAGTGCCTTTTACTTCTTCCTTTGTTGTCTTCAACAAAAAAATAACTTCGTAGATAACATTTTTCTTTACAAGCTCTGCATCTGTATCTAAGACAACTTTAATTCCATCTGCCTGTAACTTCTTTAAGATAGATACCATATGATTGACCGTATAAGATGGTGTGTTTCCTGCTAATACAAGTACATCATTTTCATAGAGTGTATTTAGCTTTCCTGCTAGATTATCTAAATCCTTATCCTGGATATATGGACCACATGCATTCATGTTTGTGTCTGTTGTTGAATTACACTTTACATTGATACGTGTATTGCCATCGATATAGGAGAAGTTAGGACGAATGTCTTGATACTTTGTTAATAAGCGAATATAAAAATCTTTGGTAAAGCCACCTAGGAAGCCAAATGCACGGGATGGCACTCCTAAGTTACTTAACACGATAGAAATATTGATTCCCTTGCCACCTGCTTCATAATATTCCAAATCAGAGCGATTTGTTTTCCCTGCTTCAATTGGATCAGTAAACTCCATGTAATAATCTAATGAAGGATTAATTGTACATGTACAAATCATATTATACCTCTGCTACATTCTGAATAATCTTCAAGATAACTTGTATGGATAGTTCTAACTCATCAATTACACAGTATTCAAAGCGACCGTGGAAGTTTCCACCACCACAGCCAATGTTTGGACACGGTAGTCCCATAAAGGAAAGCTGTGCACCATCCGTACCACCACGGATTGGCTCTTGTAGAATATCAATCCCTAACTCTTCCATGGACTTCTTCGCAACGATAACTGCAGTTGGATCTTTATCCAACACTTCCTTCATATTGCGATAGCTATCCTTGATTTCAATCGTTACAGTACCTTCACCATACTTTGTATTGATGAATTCAGCAGCCTTTAACATCAACTCTTTCTTCGCTGTTAACTTTTGATAATCGTGGTCTCGAATGATATATTCAAGCTCTGCACTTTCTACATCACCTTTCATATTATGAAGATGAATAAAACCTTCCCACAACTCTGTGTGTTCAGGTACTGCATGTGCAGGCATCATTGTTTGATATTCACATGCAAGCTTTGCCGCATTAATCATACGATTCTTTGCGGAACCTGGGTGAATGGAACGTCCACTAAAATGTAGTACTGCAGATGCCGCATTAAAGGTTTCATCTGATAGTTCACGTACAGTTCCACCGTCCATTGTATAGGCAAACTTCGCACCAAACTTCTCTACATCAAAGAAGCGTGGACCATTGCCGATTTCTTCATCTGGTGTAAAACCAATCGCAATCTCACCATGCTTTACTTCGGGATGATCATGCAAGTATACAAGAGCTTCCATGATGGATGTAATACCAGCCTTATCATCTGCACCAAGTAATGTATTGCCATCTGTTACCATCAAACGCTTACCCTTGAACTCTTTCATCCATGGGAAACGTTCCATGGATAATGTCACATCTTTATTCAAGGCAATATCCTTACCATCAAAGTTTTCGATGATACGCGGATTGACACCAGTGCCACTAAAATCAGGTGCTGTATCCATATGTGCAATAAAGCCTACTGTATCAACCTTTTTATCTAAGTTTGATGGTAGTTTTGCGTATACATAACAATGTTCATCTACCGATACATCTTGTAAACCTAATTCTTTTAATTCCTCAATGAGTAGATTTGCTAAATCAAATTGTTTCTTTGAGGAAGGTGTTTCTTGTTCATTTGCAGGGTCTGATTGTGTATCAATCTTGCAATAACGTATTAATCTTTCTGCTGCGCTCATATTCTTTACTCCTTTTTCTGATTGTAAGAATGAGTGTTCATACTGAATCCCATTCTTTACATTTTCTAATGTTTGTTTATCACATAGTGTTTCAATGATTTTTAATGCAAAATCAATCGTCGCACCCATACCACGGCCTGTAATCAAATTACCATCTTTTACAGCCAATACCTGTTGGTATTCACCACCAAAGCTTGGTTCATCAAATGTCGGATAACAAGTATACTTTCTACCATGCAGTAAACCACGATGACCTAAAATTGATGGTGCTGCACAGATTGCACAGGATAACTTTCCTGCTTTAAAATGTGCTTCATATAAGTCAACGAGTTTCTGATTGTTTTCAAGATTTTGTGTACCCACTTTTCCACCTGGGAAAATCATAACATCATATTCATTTTGAAACTCGCTAAACAGTTTATCAGCCTGAATCTTTACTTGATGAGATGTTGTGACTGTCAGTGTCTCATTCATCGAAATCATATCAATCGTCAAACCTGCACGACGTAATAAATCAACTGTTATCAGCCCTTCACAGGTTTCAAATCCATCTGCCATAAAAATTGCACATTTCATTTCAATATCTCCTATCGATTCGTTGTTTCTTTTTTAACTTATGATAAATATTATACACCTTCAAGGCTTTGCCTTATCATTTATACTCTATTTTATATATGTTTGTAGCATAGAAAAAAACCGCAGTATCTGCGGTATTCACTTTAAAATTTGACGAACTCGTTTTTGCAGTTCTTTCACAGTTTTCTCTTCAAACCAGGGATTTTTACCAAGCCATCGAAAGTTGAGTGGACTTGGATGAACAATTGGAAAATACTTTTGGTAGATATTCTTGATAGTTTTCTACTGTTTCCGTTAAATTCTTCTTTTTCTCTTTACCAAGATAATAATCGATAGAATACTTTCCAACCAACAACGTCAATTCAATATTTGGCATTAACTTTAAAAACTTCTCATGATATTCTTGCGCAATAAACTTGCGTGGTGGTAAATCACCTGTTTTTGCCTTACCAGGATAGTAGAAATCCATTGGTAAGATTGCGATATCCTTACTATAGAACTCCTTATCATCAACTCCCATCCATTTACGTAAACGAATACCAGATTGATCATCGAAAGGGATTCCTGATCTTTCTACGTGTGATCCTGGAGCTTGTCCGATAATTAAGATTTTTGCGCTAGCATCTACCTGTAAGATAGGACTGTATCCGTTCTTTGTATATTCTTTATTCCGTGGATCTTTTTTCAACTCCTCTAATAATTCATCTATTTTCATCTTCATGACCTCCGAAAGAAAAAAATCCTGCTATCTTTCGATAACAGGATAAACCAATTACATTTCAGATTCAATCTTTCCGATTTCACGAGCATGTCTTCTACGATCAATTTCTGTTAGATACTTCTTACGAATGCGAATATCTTCTGGCGTAATTTCTACGAGTTCATCATCATTGATAAATTCAATCGCAGCTTCTAAAGACATAATACGTGGTGGAACAAGCTTCATGGCTTCATCGTTACCAGTAGAACGAACCGCAGTCATCTTCTTATTCTTAATTGGGTTAACACCCATATCCATATTCTTAGCGGATACACCAATAATCATACCTTCATATACAGGTGTTTGTGCACCGATGAATAGCTGTCCACGTTCCTGAATATTCCAAAGGGCGTATGTCATAGCACTGCCTGTTTCCGTAGAAATGAGAGCACCATTTTCACGCTGTGGAATTTCACCCTTAAATGGTTCATAACCATCTAAACGCTGTACCATAGTACCTTCACCATGTGTCATATTGATGAAGTCTGATCTAAATCCAATCAATCCACGCGTAGGACACTTATAAGTAATACGTGTGTATGTACCAATTTCTTCCATGTCAGAAAGGATACCCTTACGTACATTGAGGGCAGAAATCACAGAACCAGAATATTCTGTAGGAACATCGATGACAACTTCTTCAATAGGCTCACATGTAACACCATCAATCTTCTTCATAATAACTTCAGGACGTGATACTGCAATTTCAAAACCTTCACGACGCATCTGCTCTAATAAGATTGTTAAGTGTAATTCACCACGACCAGACACCTTGAATGTATCTGTAGAATCTGTATCTTCAACCTTTAAACCAACATTTACTTCAAGTTCTTTATCTAAACGTTCACGAATATTACGTGAAGTGACAAACTTACCAACTTGTCCAGCAAATGGAGAATCATTAACCATGAAGTTCATGGATAGTGTTGGCTCTTCAATCTTTAACATTGGCATTGGATCTGGAGCACCTTGAGGGCAGATTGTATCACCAATATTAATATCAGGGATACCAGAAATCATACAGATTTCACCACACTGGATTTCTTCAACTGGAACACGACTCAATCCTTTGTAGATAAAGACCTGATTTGTCTTACCTTGGTGTGCATTCCCATCCGCATTGCATACTGTATAAGATGTCGCAGCCTTTAATGTACCTTTATATACACGTCCAATTCCTAAACGTCCGATATAATCGTCATATGCAAGTGCACTAATTTGCATCTGCACTGGCTCATCAATCAAGTTTGGATATGCTTGTGTATGATGGATAATTGTTTCAAATAGTGGGACGATATCTTCATTTGTACCATCCTGTTCATAATGAACAATACCCTCTCTAGCCTTACCAAATAAGATTGGGAAGTCCAACTGATCATCCGTTGCGTTTAGTTCGAGGAATAATTCATAAACTTCATCTATAACTTCGTTCGCACGAGCATCCTGTTTATCCATCTTATTAATTAATAAAATAGGACGTAGGCCTGCTTCTAATGACTTCTGTAACACGAAACGTGTCTGTGGCATTGGTCCTTCGGCAGAGTCTACTAACAAGATAACCGTATCAACCGTTTTGATAATACGCTCAACTTCAGAAGAGAAGTCTGCGTGACCTGGGGTATCAACGATATTAATCTTATAGTCTTTGTATGTTACAGAGCAGTTCTTAGAATAAATAGTAATTCCTCTTTCACGCTCGAGATCGTTGGAGTCCATAATGCAGTCTACAACCTTCTCGTTATCTTTAAATACATGACTTTGTTTGAGGAATGCGTCTACTAATGTTGATTTTCCAGCATCAACGTGAGCAATGACAGCAATGTTAATAATCTTTTGATAGTCCATCTTCTCTTCACCTTCTTTTAAGCATAAGCGGATAAATTATATATTTTATGGCCGCAAATTACAACCCAAACCCATCTAAAATACAGATGTTTTCATTGACGATAGATGTGGAGGTTGCTATAATATTTGAGCGATGCACCAGTGGTGGAATCGGCAGACACGTACGCTTGAGGGGCGTATGAGGCAACTCGTGCAAGTTCAAGTCTTGTCTGGTGCACTATCAAAACCCGCAATTTCGTGGGTTTTTTTATGCTTTCATCTATACTTTACTTTCATGAAAAAGTTTGCAAGTTGATATTTAATTTCAATAAAAAAGAATGTAAGCGGTATAATATCTCTTTACTTTTTAGTTGTGATAAAACTATCATTGATACTTGTAGGAGGAAAAAGATTAATATGAAAAAAAGTATTGATTCCGGCTTTAGCCTTAACAATGGCTTTATCCTTAGCCGGCTGCTCAAAATCTGATAAAACAGGTTCTACAGCAGAAACAAAAGAGACAGTAAAGACAGACTACGATGTAGTAGTTGTTGGCGCTGGCGGAGCTGGTCTAACTGCCGCAATTACAGCAGCTGAAAACGGTGCATCCGTTGTTGTTGTTGAAAAGATGGCAGCTATCGGTGGTAACACAGCTTTATCTGGTGGTGAAATGGCAGCACCTGGTAACTGGTTACAACAAAAAGAAGGCATCGAAGATAGTACTGATAAGTTCTATGAAGATGTAATGAAAGGTGGCGACTACAAGGCTAATCCTGAACTCGTTAGAGTTTTAGCTGATAACGCTTTAAGCGCTGCTGAATGGTTACGTGATGACATCAAGGTTGACTTCGAAGACAAGATGATGTTCTTTGGTGGACACAGCGTAATGCGTTCCTTAGTACCACATAACGAATCTGGTGTTGAAATCATCAAGAAGTTAAAGGCTAAGGCTGATGAATTAGGTATCACAGTATTAACAAACACAAAGGCTACTGAATTAGTAGAGTCAGATAAGAAGGTTACTGGTGTTAAGGCAACAACAAAAGATGGTGATGTAACATTCACAGCTTCTAAGGGTGTTGTACTAGCAACTGGTGGTTTCGGATCTAACATCGAAATGCGTAAGGAATACAATCCAGAAATGGATGAAAAGATTCTATCTACATGTTCCCCAGGAAGCACTGGCGATGGTATCGTAATGGCTGAAAAACTTGGTGCAGCTACAGTTGATATGTCATATATCCAAACATATCCAACATGCGACATCACATCAGGTACATTATTATATGTTGGTGACGTACGTTTAGCTGGTAGATCAATCCTTGTTAACAAGGAAGGTAAGCGTTTCGTTGAAGAACTAGAACGTCGTGACGTTATTTCTAAGGCTGTTACAGAACAGACTGGTGGCGTTTCATACATGTTCTGGGATGAAGCATCTATGGAAGCATCTGGTGTTAAGGAAGCTCACCCTGAAGAGTACGAAAGACTCATCAAGGAAAGCACTTAGTGAAGGCTGATACAATCGATGAAGCTGCCGCATTCTTCGGTATTGACGCTGAAACATTAAAGAAGACTATCGTAGATTACAACCAATACGCTGCTGATGGTAAGGACTTAGAATTCAACAAGCGTGGTAAGTTAGTTGCCTTCGGTGAAGGTCCATACTACATCATGGTTTCACAACCATCTGTTCACCACACAATGGGTGGTGTTGTAATTAATACAAACGCTCAAGTATTAGACAAGGATGGTAATGCTATCTCTGGTCTATACGCTGCTGGTGAAGTTACTGGTGGTATCCACGGTACAAACCGTCTAGGTTCTGACGCTATCGCTGACATTACAGTATTCGGTAGAATTGCTGGCGAACAAGTATCTAAGTAACAAACAGATAAAGCGAGATGAGAAATCATCCCGCTTTTTTTGTTATTCGTTTTATTGTTTTTATCGCTTTTTTGTAGAAACTATCATATAACTACATGCATTGACTAAGATTTTAATATCATCAGTAATACAGATCCAATTCTTTCCTTCTCTAGATATCTTGCAATTCTTATCACTTATTTTATTTTTACAATACTCAACAACATCTTCTAGATTTAAATTTAAACTCTCTTTGATTCTAATTCGCCCTTTAGGTGTTACATTTATATTATCTATATTTAATAAAAAAATTTTTCTATAGTTTCATTTTCTAAGTATTTTAGTATTATGTGAAAAGAATTTCTTTTTACATCTTTTTGCGTAACTTTCTATACATTCTTTCCAGTCATCATCATTTCCCCACCAATGATATTTTTGAACAATTCATCCTATTCAAAACTCTAGATGGATAAATTTTTTTCAATCTCCAATTACAAATCTGTTCTCTTTTTAATGATGCATTCAATTAAACCATTTTTATGCCTAGGTTTTCCTAAAACAACAAGTTTATCCCCACCATCTCCCCCATTGATGTGGAGCAATGTAGACTTTAGTACCAGGAGATAATAACTTTATACCAGATTTAATTTCATGTTCTTCTCCATAAAATCTTTTTATCTACTATATTCCCAACCAAACACCATCTCCAGTCATAGTTTATTTTTTCATTTTCCTTCATAGTCTTAACACCTTGACCCAATTATAGCATGTAAAAAGCCCCGCTTAACGAGGCTAATTCCACTGTTCAAAATCATTATGATATAACTGAGAAAGTTCTTTAGGTTCGACACTTCCTTGTGGATATGGATAGACTGGCAGATCTGCGTCGGAATACATCTGCTTTAAAGCATCGATATATTCCCAACTGTATTCAATCATTTCCCATTTTGTAAACCATGAGTTATCACCAATCATGCACGCATGTAACATTCTTTCATACGCTTCTGGCGTATTTAGCTTAAAGATTAAATTACAGTTTTGGCAGAAGTCCATTTGCGCTTTTGTAATACTATCTTCACCTGGCGTCTTGATATTGAATTCAAGATATACTCCTTCTGTCGGTTGAATCTTGATTACTAGTACATTTGGATCTACATCTTCACGCTGTCTTTTGAATGTGATCTTTACCTCAATTTCACGACGAGCCATTTTCTTACCCGTACGGATATAGAATGGTACACCTTGCCAACGCTCATTATCAATAAACAGTTTTAATTCCGCAAATGTTTCGGTAGTGGATGAAGGATCCACGTGTAGTTCTTCCCTATACCCTTCATACTGCCCCAATAATAATGTATCCTGAATCTTTAGTTCATTAACTGGACGTAGTTGTTTTAGTACTGCGAGTTGTTGCTCATTCATATTTCCTGTTGGATCATCTACTGCTACAATACTCATAATCTGTAATAAATGGTTTTGAACCATATCCTTGAGGGCACCTGCATGATCATAATAGTTTCCTCTTGTTTCAACACCGACTTCTTCTAGTGCTGAAATCTGAACATTATCTATATTATCTTTATTCCAAACATTCTTAAATAATAGATTAGCATCACGAATCGTTAGGATATTACGTACCATTTCTTTTCCAAGATAGTGGTCAATTCGATAAATATGATCACTACCAAATAGCGTCTCTAATTTCTTACTTAGGAATTTCGCAAGTTCTAAACTTGCGCCAAAAGGTTTTTCTAATACAATCTTTGGCTCATGCATGTTTTTCATTGTAGAAACACCATCTGTAATTCCTTCAAAGAAATCCGGTGCTACCGCATAATACACAACATGATTTTCAGATGGATATGCTGCGTAGTATTGGTCTAATAACTGGTATTGCGCTTTATCTGTAAAATCCATGCGAAAATAATGAATGTGTTCAAAAAATGCTTGTAACTGCTCGGTTTTTACTTTTACTTGCGCAAACTCACTAATCCACGGTCCAATAATTCCTTGATAATCCGCATCTGTATATTCACGTCTTCCAATCGGAGTAATTAAGAACTCCTTAGGAAGCTGATTTTTTATGTACAGATTATACATTGCAGGCAAAAGTTTACGATATGTTAAGTCACCTGTTCCACCAAATATTGTGAGTGTTAGTTTATTCATGGCTGCCCCACTGATGGTGTTCAAATCCTTCACGGTCGACTCTTTGATATGTATGTGCACCAAAGAAGTCACGTTGACCTTGGATGATATTCGCACCTAAACATGTACTAGATAATTGATTGATATATGTAAGTGCAGCGGTAAATACTGGCAGTGGTAAATCAATAGATTGTACAACAATCTCTTTTAACGCTGACGTATTTTCTAATACTTCATTTTTGAATACTGGATAAAGAAGTAAATCATCCGCACCATCATCATATGCATGCATGATATCCTGTAATAACTTTGCTTGGATAATACATCCTGCTCTAAAGATAGCCGCAATCTGTTTAAGATTTAAATTCCAGTTGTATTTATTAGATGCATCTCGATATAGATTGAATCCCTGCGCAAAAGCAACTGTCTTTGCTAACTTATATGCTTGGTGCACCTTTTCAACGTCCACATTCTTCTTATCATTTGTATTTTCCTTGCGATAAGCATCCCGTAAAGCAAGTTGGTTAGACATGATACGTGCTTGATACGCTGCTGTTAATAAAGACGCATTAAACTCTTGTCGAAGTGCTTCAATACTTGTCCAACGACCTGTACCCTTATTTCCCGCTACATCTAAGATAACATCTACGAGATCATGTTCTGTAACAGAATCTTTTTCTCGCAATACAGTTACTGTAATATCAACGAGATAACTTTGTACATCGCCTTGGTTCCATTGTTCTAGCACATCCGCAATTTCGCTGTTTGTATAACCTGCGGTATACTTTAGAATTAAATATGTTTCCGCAAGTAACTGCATATCCGCATATTCAATTCCATTATGTACCATCTTTACATAGTGACCGCTTCCTTCTGGTCCAATATATGTACAACATGGTTCACCATCTTTCTTCGCAGAGATGTCTTCCAAAATCTTTCCTACAGAAACGTAAGCATCTTTATCTCCAGATGGCATAATGCTTGGGCCATTTAAAGCACCTTCTTCACCACCAGATACACCTACACCAAAGTACTTTAACCCATGGCTAGCCATTTGCTTGTGACGACGATTTGTATCTTCAAAGTAAGAGTTACCACCATCCATGATGATATCTCCTTCATCTAATAGATCAACAAGTTGTACTAAAACATCATCAACCGGTTGACCAGCTGGTACCATCAAAAATACACGACGTGGCTTTTCAAGAGAATTTACAAAATCCTCTAGTTTTTCAAAACCACTAAATCCCGGGATATTCTCATCAATTAATACTTTTGTACGTTCGAAAGAACGATTATATCCACTAACTTTGTAGCCATGGTTTAGCATATTTAAGGCAATATTCTTTCCCATGACACCTAATCCAATTACACCTATATTACTCATTTTCATTTCTCCTCATAATAATAGAAACACCTTCTGGAATTGTTACTGTAGATACCGCATCATGTATGTATGCATGTTCAATTGGCAATACGCTTAGCGAGTCTGAAAAACGATTTGCGACGATGATATCGTCATCCACAATCACAAAGTCACGTGGATGCTTACCAGCACAAGATGTTACTTGAATACGTTTAATATCTTTACCATATACATGTAATACTGTAATTACATCCTGCGTACGTGTTGATACGTAAAGATAATCATCCTTCTTACGTATTGCGGCTGTATCTTTAACATGTGATAAACCATTCTCTAAAAGTTCTACTGTATTTACAATCTTCTTTGTATGCATGTCTACGACATATAGAAGATTACTTAATTCACCTACTACATACAGGTATTTCTCATCATCTGAGAATACCGCATGTCTAGGTCCAGATCCTTCTTCAAACGAAATCTCATCTACAACATTAAAATCTTTATCAAGAATCTTAATCTGGTCCATAAAAAGACATGGAACAAGATATTGATCCTTGTATGGGATAACCTGATGGCATCCAGCCTTATCCTTAATGTGTGTTCTCTGAACCAGTTCAAGATGATTATTTTCAAATCGTAATAGCGTTACGTCTCCACTGTGGAAGTGTGCTGTAAAGATTAAGTTATCTTTCACACCGACATAGCATGATGTAAATGCTTCAAAAACAATATGATCAATTTCATTGCCATTTAAATCAAATACCGCAACACCAGATCCTTCTTCAAAATCACATACTGCCACGATATAGTCGTTCATCCACGCTAAATACTTTGGATTACGTACTTTCGTAAATAAATGAACATCTGTTATCGTTTGATTTTCATATGTGAATGCGTAAATACCTTCACTCTTTTCAGATGTGTATGTTCCTACATATCCTGTATATGACATCATTAGTTCCTCTTATTTCTATTGGTCTTATTGTATTCTCTTTCGTTTAAAAACACTGCTATTTTGCCCTAAAACGCAAAAAGCCAGATTACTCTGACTTTTATATTTCCTTACTCTTTTCTAAAGCAGACGCAATAACCTTATCCATATCATAGTACTTGTACTCACCTAAACGACCACCAAAAAGAATATTTGTTTCGTGTGAGGCAAGTTCCTTATACTGTTCATATAAAGTGGTATTCTTTTCATCATTGACTGGATAATAAGGCTCATCTCCCTGTTTCCATTCAGAACTATATTCACGGCTGATGACTGTCTTAGCTAAATCGTTACCATTTTCATCTTTACCGAATGTAAACCACTTATGTTCGATAATACGTGTCCATGGTGTTTCACGATCTGTATAGTTTACTGCCGCATTTCCCTGGAAATTCGGAATATCTAAAAGTTCATTTTTCGAAACGAACAGATCGATATTCTAACGTACCCAAACGATAGTCAAAATAAGCATCGATTGGTCCTGTATAAACCACTTTTTCCGCAAGTGCGTCAAACTCTTCTTTTGCTTGAAGATAATCAACATTAAGTCGAACTTCAATACCTGCAAGCAGGTTTTCAACTAGCTTTGTATAACCACCAACAGGAATACCCTGATAAAGTGCATTAAAATAGTTATTATCAAAAGTTAATCGAACTGGTAAACGTTTGATGATAAATGCTGGCAGCTCAGTACAAGGTCTTCCCCATTGTTTTTCCGTATATCCCTTGATTAGTTTCTCATAGATATCTGTTCCAACAAGTGAGATCGCCTGTTCTTCAAGATTTGTTGCCGTCATAATATTTGCGGCTTTTTTCTGTTCTTCGATTTTGTTAATCGCTTCTTCCGGTGTTACAACACCCCACATTTTATTAAATGTGTACATGTTGAATGGTAGAGAATATAACTCCCCATGGTAATTAGCAACTGGTGAATTCGTGAAACGATTGAATTCGATAAATTGTGTAATGTACTTCCAAACATCTCTGTCATTCGTATGAAAAATATGTGCACCATACTCATGTACATCAATGCCTTCTACCTTCTTTGTATAGATATTACCAGCAATATGAGGACGCTTATCAATAACAAGAACTTTCTTGCCTTTTTCTTTTGCCTGTTGGGCAAATACTGCACCAAACAATCCAGCACCTACAACTAGATAATCATATTGTTTCATATGTACTCCTTATTAAGCACCGTATTTTCTACGGATAATATCTGCAACCTTTCCTACAAGACGTTCACAGATTTCATCTGTCTCAGCTTCTGCCATTACGCGTAATAGTGGTTCTGTTCCACTTGGACGAACAAGGATACGACCATTACCATTGAGTTCTTCATTTACTTCATCAATTGATTTTTGAACTTCCTCATCATCCATTACTAAAGTCTTATCTGTAACCTTAACATTTACTAGTAACTGTGGATAAATCTTAAGTCCATCACAAAGCTCGATAATACCCTTACCAGTATTCTTCATAACTTCAAGCACAGAAAGAGCCGTTAATAAACCATCACCTGTTGTGGCATGTTCCTTCAGGATGATATGTCCACTCTGTTCACCACCGATAACATAGTTATCGCGGAACATGACTTCAGAGACATACTTATCTCCTACCTGCGTCTTTTCAACTTGGATTCCTTCACGTTCCATGGCTTTATATAAACCAAGATTTGCCATAACTGTTGTAACAATTGTGTTATTTGTTAACTTGTTTTGGTCACGTAGATATTTACCAACGATGTACAACATGAAGTCACCGTTTACAAGTTCTCCATCTGGACGAACCATAATCTGGCGATCCGCATCACCATCAAATGTTAAACCAACAGTATAATCACCCTTCTTCATCTCTTCACAGAATAATTCAGGATGTGTTGAACCACACTTTGTATTGATGTTGATACCATTTGGCTCATTGTGGAACGCTGTTACTTCAGCGCCTAATCGTTCCAGTGCCTTCTTAGCCGTAAATGATGAAGAACCGTATGCACAATCAATCGCAATCTTCCATCCACTCAAATCTAATGGATATTCTTTTACAATCCAATCTAAGTAAATCTCAATTCCTTGTGGGTAAGCAATCACCTTACCAATTTCACTATCTGTACGATATGGAATTGTAACTTTACCATCAATATAGTCTTCAATGAGGTCTTCAATATCACTAGATAACTTGAAACCATCATTCGAGAATACTTTAATACCATTATCGTAGAAAGGATTATGACTAGCAGAAATCATTGCACCACACGCAAATCCGTTCTCCTTTGTCAAAAGGCAAATCATTGGTGTTGGACAATATCCAGCTAGATATGCATCACAACCTTCAGATGTAATACCAGCTGCTAGTGCATTTTCAAACATATCACTAGATAGTCTTGTATCCTTACCGATTACAATTTTATTCTTTCCTTCTTTACTAAAATAGTACCCCAGGTATCTTCCAACCTGGAAGGCCCTCTCTGCTGTTAATACTTCATTCGCTTTTCCACGGATTCCATCCGTACCAAAATATCGTCCCATTCGTTATTCTCCCTCTTTCTGTTGGGTATTTTGATCACCTAAAACTGTGAGTGTAAGTTTATTATTTTTTAGGCTATACTTTACAAGCCCTGTTGTTGGCTGCTCTACCTTCACTTCAAATTCATGCAGGCCAGGCTCTGCTGTGGACATATCAATATATAGATAAATATCATTCTCATTAATCTTACTGATGTTATCTTGTGTACCAAACACTTCCACATCCATAGTAGTAATATTGTCTGATTGTGTAGCTTTGTAGTTATGTACATTGTTCTTATAGTTAATTGGAACACCAGAAATTGTCTTTGTTGTTCCTGCGCCAAATTTCACTTCGACACTAATCGTAGAAACATTCGCTGATGTAATACCTGTAGGCAATGTAATATCCTGCGATACTGTCGTATCCTTTGTAAGATTCGATACATCTACTTCTACCGTAATTTTATCAACATCGAGCAACGCACTTTCAGTACCGTAAATTGTAACAGTCTGTTTATCAGCTACCGCTGAGGCAACAGCCTGATTATCACCAGGTGTACCTTTAATCTTTACTTCGATAGGTACAGTCTTATTAGGTGAAGTAACCGGTACATATACATGCATGGTTTGAGGTTCAATATCTACATTTACAATTTGGCCATTTGCATCGTAGGCAACAAGTTTTGCATCTTGTTCAAAATCTGCAACTTGATTGGATACATCAATAAGTGCCTTTACAAAAGCAATTTGATTCAATGTATCCTGTGATGCCCGAATATTTACAACAGAAGACGCAAATTGAGGAGTACCGACGTTATAGATACCATCCATCTTATCACGATGAATAATGTCATAAGAGATAGCGAATTGTTGTGTAACCTTCTTCTTGATTGTTACAACAGCATTCGATGGATTAACGATTGTATTAACTGAATCACCAAATCCTTCCGCAATCAATGTTACTGCATGTGTTCCCTCAGTTAAGTTTGTTAAGTCCGCAACAACTTTACCATTTGTAGTACTTGCGGCAGTAACGCTTGTCGCATCACCTGTAATCGTAACATCGGTTGTTGTAGGAATCCCTGAAATCTCATACTCTTGTGTATCATATTGTACATATACCGCAACATTTGAACGGTACGGCTTGTCTTGAGTGACGTCTTATACAGCGAAGTAATATCATTGTAGTTTACAACAACATATAAAAGTGCTGCCAAGACTAACGATACAACTTTTGCATACTTCGCATTGAATAATACACGATCAATCCCAGTAGATGCATAGTGAATAAAATGGATAATCTTCTGTACAAATCGATCATACTGGCTTGATATTCGCTTTGATTGATTTGCAAGATGTTTTGCAAGTTCAAGCTTATTATGATCCATATGATGTTTCTTCTTATTTGCCATTATCATTCACCTCCTTGCTTATGATCAGAGGTATCTGATTGTTTATAATTTGTTTTATTGTGTGTTGGATAACTTGGCGTTGGACGCTTCTTCTTATGTGGAAGTTTGATTGAAGCAGCCTTCGCGGCCGCATCCGCTGCTTCATGTACATCCTCTAATGCATGTTTACGATTTGCGGATGTATCATTTTGTTCAGCTGGAATAACTTCTTCTGCAGTAATCTTACCTGCTTCAAGGATTGTCTCTTCATTAGCAGCTGGTGTATCATCCATCTTTGTTTGAAGTTCATGTACATCTGCTTCAATGATCGTTTCGTCATCGTTATCTTCACCATTTTCCTCAGTTTGACCAATGATGATATGTGTTAGATATTTACGCAGTTGTTGTTCATTTACAGCAGTCAACTTGCCACCTTCTGCAATGGATACGTTTCCTGTTTCTTCGGATACAACAATCGTAATCGCGTCTGTAATTTCACTAATGCCAATCGCAGCACGATGTCTTGAACCATAGCGAGATGGAATATCTGCCGTTGTCGGTGGAAAGTATGCACTTGCGCAGGCAATCTTATCACCCTGAATAATAACTGCTCCATCATGCAGTGGCGTCGAAGTAACAAAGATTGAAGTTAAAAGCTCAGCTGTTACATCAGAATTTAAACGCGTTCCAGTCGCAATAAAATCATCCAAAGGATGAGATTTCTCAATGGAAATCAACGCACCCGTTTGATCAGCGCTCAATAAACGAACTGCAGTCACAATATTATCTACTAACTTTTTCCTTCTCATTACCACTAAGTGAACTCATTCTAGAAAAGAAGCTACTCTTACCCAGTCTTTCCAAAATCGTACGAATTTCTGGTTGGAAGATAATTATAACTGCTAAAAATCCCCAGTTAATAAACATGTTTGTTAAAAACTGTAAAGTCTTAAGATTCATGACCTTTGCAAGAACATCTACGATGATGACAAAGATAATACCTTTAAATATCTGCATGGTACTGCTCTTACCACGAACAATACGTAGTGCAGCTAAGATAATCATCCAAATTACTACTATATCGATAACTGTCGTACTGAAAGTTAAAAACTTGTCCCACAATGATGATAAGTTATAGGCTGACATTAAACATATCCCCTTTCAAATATGTTCTTATTATACCACACACAACCATTCTCTCTATAGCCCCATCAAGAGAAAAAGATGACCTTATAGGTCATCTTCAATTGCACCACTCTTGGCGTATGCGGAAGGTCTAGCTTCAAAGAAATCCGTCTTAACCATGTTTGCATCTGAGTATTGTTTTACCCATTTCATGGATTCAGGCTCCTCTGCATACTCTTCATATAGATTACCAAAGCCTAATGTCGCAAAACGTGTGTTACCTAAATACTTGATATAATCAGTAACCATTTGCTTATTTAAGCCTGGAATTTCATCACCAATTACATAGTGTCCCCATGCAATTTCTTGTTCAACACCAGTATTCATCATATCGCGAATCATCTGAATATTCTCTGGTGTAAATAACTCTGGTTCTTCTTTCTGTAACTCTACCAAGATATTACGGAATAACCATAAGTGCGTTGATTCATCACGGTTGATGTAACGAATTTCCTGTACACTTCCAGGCATCTTGCCATTTCTTGCAAGATTATAGAAGAACATAAATCCAGAGTAGAAGTAAACACCCTCTAGAATAAAGTTTGCAATACAAACTCTCAAGAAAGATTGTTTATCTTGCTTGGCAACGAACTCATTATAGAGTTCACCAATAAATTCATTTCTCTTTAATAAGTGCTCATCTGTCTTCCACTGATAGAGGATATCATTTCTCTGTTCTGGAGAACAGATAGAGTCTAGCATGTAGCTATATGACTGTGAGTGAATGCACTCTTGGAATGTCTGGATAGACAAGCATAAGTTAACTTCATTTGCAGTAATATACTGAGAAATGTTTGGTAAGTTAGCAGATTGTAGAGAATCTAAGTAAACTAAGAAACTCAAATCTTATCGTACGCTGTCTTCTCTGCCAAGCTAAGACGTGGATAGTCTGACTTGTCTTGATTCAAGTTGATTTCTTCTGGAACCCAGAAGTTATTCATTGCCTGACGGTACCAATCAGATACCCAGTTATACTTCATATTGTTGAAGTCATTGATATTTGTTGTATTGAAGTTGATAAGACGACGATTACGTACATCAATATCTCCCTCTGGGTTGAATAACGGTTTACGATTAATCTGATCTGTCTGCATGTTTCTACCTCCTGGTCTATGCGGAACAACTTTCACAATCCTCAGGATCTAAGGCCTTGGAACGTGTGTAGTAGATAGTCTTAACACCACAATCATACGCTAGTACATATAACTGTAATAACTGACTCATCTTATAGTCATTTGTAATCCATAAGTTAAAGCTCTGTGCTTGGTCGATATGACGCTGACGGATACCAGCAGCTCTAACTGACCAAGTCTGGTCAATTGTATGTGCTGTCTTATAGTACCAATATGTATCTGCAGATAATTCTGGTGCAGTTCTTGGTAAGATAGAGCCCTTCTTTCCTCTAAGAAGAAACGATTCATTACTGGGTCAAGTCCTGCTGAAGTACCGATTAAGATTGATGTAGAACTTGTTGGAGCGACTGCTAATACATATGCATTACGCATACCTGTTGCATGTACTTCTTCCTTAAGTTCTTTCCAACGTGCAGAATCATATCCACGCTGGTCAAAGTACACACCCGTCTGCCACTCAGAACCTTCAAAGAATTGATAGCTTCCACGCTCCTTGGCTAACGCATTACTTGCCTTAATAGATGCATATGCAATATTTTCAAACACTTCATCCACAAACTTCAAGTGTTCTTCACTTTCCCACATAATATGGTTCTTTGCAAGCATGTGATGATAACCACTTACACCAAGCCCAATAGAACGGTACTTTTGGTTTGTTACCTTTGCATTTGGTAATGGATAGAAGTTTAGATCGATAACGTTATCGAGAGCACGCACTACAGTTGCAGTAACTTCTTCGATTTCCTTTGGATCTGTCACATTAATATTACCTAAACATAATGAAGCCAAGTTACATACAACATAATCACCTGGTTTTGTTGTTGTGACGATAACTTCATCACTATCCTCTGTCTGAATAACACGAGATACTTGCTTCACTTCAGACATATTCTGTGCAATTTCTGTACAGAGGTTAGAACTATAAATCATTCCCTTATGTTTATTAGGATTAGCACGGTTAACCGCATCGCGATAGAAGGCAAATGGTGTTCCTGTTTCTACCATAGACTTCAAGATTAAACGTACAACTTCCTTTAAAACTAGAACCCGCTTAGAAATACGGTTGTCATGTACACATTCCCAATATCTCTTTTCCCATTCTTCGCCATAGAAGTCCTCAAGGCAATAACCCTTAATCATCAGGACATCATGCGGATCAAGAAGATACCAATCTTGATTCATATCTTCCTTCACCATCTTCCAGAACAAATCTGGATAGCATACGGCAGGGAATACATCGTGTGCCTTCATACGGTCATCACCATTGTTTGTACGTAACTGTAAGAATTCAGGTAAGTCCTTATGCCATACATCGAGATATACCGCTACAGCACCAGCTCTTACACCAAGTTGGTCAACCGCAACAGCAGTATCGTTGATAACACGAATCCAACGGATAACACCACCAGATGCACCTTCAAAACCACGGATGAGATCCACCACGGGAGCGAACCTTGCCTAAGTACATACCCATTCCACCACCGAACTTACTTACATCAGCAAAGTTAGAAATGGAATGGTAGATCCCATCCAATGAATCAGGAACAGTATCAATAAAACAGCTAGATAACTGATGATATGGCTTTCTCGCATTTGCCTGTGTTGGAGTTGCCATTGTCACCTTATGTAAACTCATCATATCGTAGAACTTCTTAACCCAACCGATACGATCATTTGTTTCCTTCATCGCTAGATGCATCGCAATGCCAATATACATTTCCTGGGGTGATTCTAATAGAACATGTTGGTGGTTGCGAATCAAATAACGTTGAGATAATAAATCCAAACCACTGTAAGTGAATAAGTTATTACGTGTATTGTCGATTAAGCTTGCGATTTCATCAACTTCTTTATGAGAATAGTTTTCTAAAATATATGCTCCATATAATCCCTGTTCGATCATATAGGAGATCTTCTGGTAGAAACTTGTAAGACCAAGTTTTTCTTCAGTAGCTTTTAAATCACAAGCAATACTGTAACTAAGTAAACGTCCAGCAATTCTTTCCCAGTTTGGCTCTTCTTTCGTTGTAAGTTCAGCAGAACTTCTTGTTAATAATGCAATTCTATCTTTCAGAGACTGACCATCTTTAGACATTGTAGAGAATTTTTCATACAATCTCTTTAAGTCATAGTCTGGATAAGCCTTCTGGATATCAACCAAAACATCTTCCAACTCTTCATCACCGATGAGTTTTACCAACTCAAGTCGATCATTACGCATTTGTGTACGCTTTTCACGGTATAAGATATAACTCTTTGCGACATTATACTTTTCGTTCTTCATCAAGATCTTTTTCAACAGTATCTTGAATTTCTTCAACATCAACTTCTTGACGGCCGTCAAATTGCGCTTCAATCTGCTCTAATAAGTCAGAAAGATATGCTTGATCAACACTCTCTTTTACGCTAAGGAACGATTTTTCTATCGCTAAAACAATCTTAGTTCCATCATATGGAACAACTTGTCCATTACGTTTTACTATCCTATCCACAACTTTTACCTCCACAGAATTTTTATCTTTCAATAGCATAATAAAAAAAGAATTATTTTTTTCTATCTGAATGCCCAACTTTTTTTCCCAGAATTCCTTACGTAAAAACCCCTTATTTTTAAATCGTGAAAATCACCATTTTTTTATTCTCTGAAATCATTCTCACTTTTTTTCATTTTTAAAAGCTTGAAAAACTTTGCATATCATTTATTTAAATTACTAAAACCAATCAATTCTCATTGATATATTATTCCATACCTACTAATCGATATTGTTCATTAACCCACTCTTTGAACTTTTCAGCTTCCTCAACAGCTTCGATAGGAGCGTCATCTTTTAATTTCGCTCCAATCATATATGGCTCATAGATTGATTTTAACTTTTTTTATTTCTTCAGGATATATCAGCCTCATGTAATCATCCCCCTTTTATACATTTAGTTTATTGTCGTAAACTGTTATTTCATTGTACTACCTAAATATATACATGTCATTTTCCTTTCAATAGATTAGCGTTATGAAAAAAACACTTTTGAAATGGTGCCAATTGTATGCCACAAAAAGAAAAAGCCCTTAAAAATAAGGCTTTATCTCTATAAAGTGCCGCTTAGCAGAATTGAACTGCTCGTTCATCCTTACCATGGATGCGTATTACCACTATACTAAAGCGGCATAGCCTTTATATAATAACAAACTACAATTAAAAATCAATAATCAGTGCTGTTTTTCAGTTCGTTATAAACGACCTGTAAAGGTAGGCCCATAATAGTATAATAATCACCATGAATTTCTTTGATGTATCTACCACCAAAGCCTTGGATTGCATAGGCACCTGCTTTATCGACAGTTTCTCCTGTATGAATATAATCCCAGATTTCCTCATCAGTCATATGTGCAAAATAGACATCCGCAATACTTGCATAGATGAAACACTTCTTTTCACTGATGATACATAAGCTTGTTAGTACTTGACTCTTGTGGTTTTGAAGTTTCTTTAACATTCGAAAAGCATCTTCATCATCTTCCGGTTTTCCCATAACTTGGTTATCACATAAAACCAAAGTATCACTACCGATAACAATAGCTTCAGGATGTCGTTCCAATACAGTTTCTGCCTTACGACGGGATAAGTTTTTACTTTCTTCAACAAGGTCTGCCTGCAAGTCAATGGTCTCATCAATATCAGCCGGATCACAGATGAATGAAAATTCAGTTTTCTCTAATAACTCTTTTCTTCGTGGGCTTTGTGAAGCTAGTACTAGTTCTCTCATAGACAACCTCTTTCTTTACTATTTTATGAAAAAAATTAGGAATTAATGAAAGTGCTTACGTGATATAATTATCAGAGGAATAAAAATTGAAAGGGATTAAGAATGAAGAAGCCTACATTAGTTATTTTGGCTGCCGGAATGGGTAGCCGCTATGGTGGAATGAAACAGATTGATGGAGTCGGAAGCCATGGTGAACCAATTATAGAATTTTCTATCTATGACGCAAAAGAAGCAGGATTTGAGGATGTTGTTCTCATCATCCGTCACGAACATGAACAAGCATTCCATACTGCATTAACAGACCGCGTATCCAAGGGAATGAACGTGAAGTTTGCATATCAGGATATTAACAATGTCCCATCTGATATTACAGTACCTGAAGGACGTGAAAAGCCATGGGGAACTACACATGCATTACTTGCATGCAAGGGTGTTGTTGATGGACCATTTGCGATTATAAATGCAGATGATTTCTATGGCAAGGACGCATATAAAGTTATCTATAACTTCCTAACAACAGAAGTTAGTGATGACCATTACGCAATGGTTGGTTATGCCGCAAATAACACTCTTACAGACCACGGAACAGTTACTCGTGGTGTTTGCCAAGAAGACGAAAACGGAAACTTAACAAGTATTGTTGAAGTACAAAAGATTGCTCGTAAAGATGGCAAAGTTGTTTACGATAACAATGGCACTTGGAAAGAAATGGATCCTAACGCATTAGTTTCTATGAACTTCTGGGGATTTACACCTAAGGTATTTGATGACATGGATGTATACTTTGATGAATTCATTCATGCAAATATCTCATCTAATCCAATGAAGTGTGAATATGTTATTCCTACAACAGTTGGTCAGATGGTTAAAGATGGTAAGTGTACTGTTAAAGTACTTTCCTCTAAGGATCAATGGTTCGGTGTAACATATCAAGAAGATAAACCACTTGTAGTTGAAAAGATTGCAGAAATGAAAGAAGCTGGAATCTATCCAGATATTCTATGGAAATAAATTGAAGCCCTTGTGTGATTGCACAAGAGCTTTTCTTTTACATATATTTTCTTAAGAAGCGCAGAACATTGCGATATGCAATATCTTTGATTTCTTCTGATGTAAATCCTACACGCTGTAACGCTTTAATAAAATTCTGTGCTTGGGAAGGACCATACATATTATGTTCCTCGCCATCGTTATAATACTCACCGAAGTCAAATCCACAAGCAACATGTTTTACTCCAACAAGATCAGCTACATACCTTGCATGTTTTGCTAGATGTATTGCATCTTGTTTTTGTTGTTCTGTATGAATAAATGAACAACATGCATTCATACCAATCAATCCATCTTTACTTGCAATTGCACGAATTTGTTGATCTGTTAAATTTCTTTCCACAAAGCAACGGCCCTTCGCATTCGAATGTGTCGCTATGATTGGTTGGGTTGAACAGGAAAGAATATCCCAGAATGTTTTCTCATTAGCATGAGATACATCCACAATCATATGTAGTTCATTCATCTTTGTGATTGCTTGTTTACCAAGTTCTGTTAAGCCTCTTGTAGGATCTCCAGAATTACCTGTCGCAAGAGCGTTTTGATCATTCCAACAAAGAGAGCCAATACGATTACCCATATCATATAACCACTGAATTTTCTCTTCGACATCGTCGTGGATACCGCACATTCCTTCAATCGTCATTAAGAATGCTGTTTCTTGTTGTTCATCATCTAAATCCTCCTTGGTATAGATAACTTTATGACCAGAGGCAGTAATATCATTCTTTACTTTTGTGACAACGTCTTGCATTTCTTTCCAGCTTTCCGTTCCCACAAAGAAACTTGCAGCAGAAGTATATGCAATCTGCCCTTGTTTAAAACGAGTATTCCAATCTTTCTTGAGAATAGATGTTTTGCCATCTGTGTAGAAAGGTTTGATTGCTTCTGCTAAATCCGCATGTAAATCAAAGATTTTCATATTCACTCCCCTTATTGATATCATATAAAATCTTCATTCCCTTATACGCAATATCCGCATCATATGCGTCTATCTCATCGGTCTCATTTGCGATAATCTTACCAAGACCTCCAGTTGCTATAACCATACATGATGAATCATTCAGTTCCTTCTTCATTGTTTTAATAATGTATTCAACTGAACCAATATATCCATATACAACACCTGCTTGCATGCCTTCAATTGTATTTGTTCCAAGAACTGATTTTGGTTTCACAATTTCAATCTCTGGTAATTTAGCAGTCATAGAAGTTAACGCATTGAGACTAATACCTAATCCCGGCTGAATCACAACATATCGGAAAACTCCATTTTGATCTATATAGTCGTATGTTGTTGCAGTACCAAAGTCTACGATAATGCATGAACGATGAAATGTATTCCATGCATAGGTTGTATTGACAATACGATCTGCACCAATTGATCTAGGGGCCTCAGTATCCAGTTTAATATCCATCTGCATATCATTACTTACAATCATTGGTTTCTGATGTAAATATTTAATCACTGCAGAAGTTAAGGAATACATCAGTTTTGGTACAACAGAAGAAATGATAATACCTGTTATATCTGATGCTTTTAATTCTAAAGTATTTAAGAATGTTGTGATGAAGAAACCGTACTCATCACTGGTACGTGTTGTTTGTGTCATAAGTCGATAACGACCAATGATATTCTCTCCATCAAGAATTCCCATGGAAATATTTGTATTCCCAACATCAATTGTTAGTAGCATAGTTATCCTCACTTCTTTAGGCAATGACGCAGTATTTCTTTTGCTGTTTCATCTTTGGATAATAATCCTAAATCCTCTACACTTATCGGTGAGATGATTTTTACAATATTTGTATCAACACCAAAACCTGCACCAGGTTCACGAATACTATTTGCGATAATATAATCCGCATTCTTTTCTTGTAGTTTCTTTGCGGCATTTTCTAATAAATTTTCTGTTTCCATTGCAAAGCCAATTACAACCTGATTTTCGCGTTTCTTCTTTCCAATTGTGAGAAGAATATCCTGTGTGCGTTTTAGAGTGATGGACAAATCACCATCTGCTTTTTTAATCTTGTGATCTGCTTTTTCAAGCGGCGTATAATCTGCAACTGCAGCAGACATAATTACAACATCTGCCTTTTCAAAGTTATTGACAACACAATTTGCCATATCCTCTGCACTTATAACATTTATAACTTCAACTCCATAAGGCTGTGGTAAATTCGACTTACCAGAAATTAATGTTACCATGGCACCTGCATTACGTGCTTCTTTTTGCCAAAAGCATAGCCCATCTTTCCAGTTGAATGATTTGTGATATAACGCACAGGATCGATTTCTTCTTGGGTAGCACCTGCAGTAATTACAACATGTCTTCCATTTAGATAACGGTCTGTCTCGACAATAGACGCAATCGCATCTTCAATTTCTTCTGGTTCAGGTAAGCGTCCTTTACCTACATCCCCACATGCTAGATACCCTGCACCACTACACATAATATGCATGCCATATTTTTTACATGTCGCAATATTGTCCTGTGTAATTGGATTATTTAACATATTTGTATTCATTGCAGGAACAATCAGCTTTGGACAAGTCGCTGCTAGAAATGTAGTTGTTAACATATCATCTGCTATACCATGTGCAATCTTTGCAATGATATTTGCAGTAGCAGGAGCCACAACAAATAAATCAGCCTTCTTTGCAAGTGATACATGATGAACATCTGGTGTATAGTCCACCGTAAACATATCTGTAATGACCTTTTGATTACTTAGTGTTTGAAACGTCAAAGGTGTTACAAACTTCTCCGCTTCCTTTGTCATAATGACATGCACTTCATTTCCTTGTTTTTTTAACGAGGAAACTAACTGGCAAATTTTATATGCAGCAATCCCTGCTGTCACTCCCACAACAATGCACTTATTTTTCATATACTGTACCTTCTTGTAAACATTATAACACGCAAAATATGCTAATATTAGTGGCAGAGGTAAATGAAATATGACGAATTCACAAACGTTTTTAGTAGTATCCGATATTCACGGTGCTCTTTCAGGTGCTAAAGCAATGGAAGAGGCCTTCTCATATCATCACGCAGATAAAATTCTCTGCCTTGGTGATGTTCTTTATCATGGACCAAGAAATAATTTACCAAGTGATTATGCACCAAAAGAAGTTATCACAATCATGAATGCATTCAAAGATAATATTATTGCAGTACGTGGTAACTGTGATGCAGAAGTAGACCAGATGGTACTGAACTTTCCAATTACTGCTGACTACAATATCCTTCTCCATGGAGCACATCAAATCTTTATGTCACATGGCCATGTATATGGTCCAAATAATCTACCTACCCTAAGTGTGGGGGATAGTTTCCTTTCAGGTCACACGCATATTCCAACTGCTTATGAAAAAGATGGCATCTTACTTTTAAACCCAGGATCCATCTCTTTACCAAAAGAAGACCACCCAAGAACATATGCCATTATCAATGAAGATGGCTTCACCGTTTATACGCTTGACCATAAACAATACATGCATACAGATTGGCTTTAAATCATGTATAATAAAGAAAAGAAAGTTGAGGGTTAATCATGTCTACACCACATAACAGTGCCGAAAAGGGCCAGTTCGCAAAAACAGTCTTAATGCCAGGTGATCCACTTCGTGCGAAGTTCATCGCTGAAACATTCTTGGAGAATCCAGTACTAGTTAATAATGTACGTGGCGTTCAAGGATACACAGGAACTTGGAAAGGCAAACCAGTATCCGTTATGGCATCAGGAATGGGAATGCCATCAATCGGTATCTATTCTTACGAATTGTTTACAGAATATGATGTTGAAAATATTATTCGTATCGGTTCTGCTGGTGCATACCAACCAGAATTAAAATTATTTGATGTAATTCTAGCAGACGCTGCGTATTCCGACTCTTCATTCGCAAGAGAACAGTGCGGAAATACAAGCGACACAATCAAGCCATCTGCAGAATTAAATGAAAAGATTAGGAAAGCTGCAGCAAATCTTGGAATGAAGATTACAGAAGGTTTGATTCATTCATCTGATGTATTCTATCGCGAAAAGAATGTTACTTACCTACCAAAGGTTATGAATGAACTACATTGCTTAGCTGTTGAAATGGAGAGTTTCGCTCTATTCTCAAACGCAAATGTATTAGGAAAGAACGCAGCTTGCTTGTTAACAGTTTCTGATAGTTTTGTATCACCAGAAATTACGACTGCTGAGCAACGTCAAACAGCCTTCACAGATATGATGAAGATTGCATTAGACGCTGCTATCGCTGACTAAATCAAAAAAGTGGACCAACTGGTTCACTTTTTAATTGCACTGTTCAATATCTCTTCTTCGTTTGGAAACTCTTCTAGGAATGTATCCATCACAATTTTGCACAAAGACGAAACTTCTTTTGTATATCCTAGTCGCTTTGGCAAGCGTACAAAGATATTTACGATTTCATCCGCAACATTTCCAACAACAACTTGTTCATCACGCTTTCCCATACCGAAGAAAAAGGATTTGAATGATTCTTCTTACTTAAGTGAATATATGTTCTAGCCAGATGTTTCCACTCTGCAGTTAGATACTCAGATTGTTTAGTGTTAATTGCTAGTTCTTGCAGGAATTGTTGATATTCCTGTTTTTTTCTTTGCGAGCATAAAACTTCCGGACTTTTCATCTGCCATCACTTTCATCATTAAACATGCATGCATAAAGTAATCCGCCGGTTTTCTAAGCTTTGCATTCCCATAACGCGTCGTCAATGCTTCTAGCATTTCTTGCGCATCTTCATCCTCTTTGTGATCTGCTAAGTACTCTTGAACTAATATATATCGTTTGTAACTATCTTCTAAAGAATAGTATTTTTTTCTTTTAATTCGCTCATTTCCATATCTGCATTATAACTGAGAAATCACATATAAAAAAAGCGGAAGCTAGTAGCTTCCGCAGATTGCATTACTTCTTTTTGAACGTACTTTAAAGCAGTCCAGTGTTACCGCAGCTAAGATAATGAGACCTTCGAATACGAACTGAAGGTTTGTATCAATACCTAAGATTGTTAAGGAGTATGTTAACGCTGTAAAGATTGTTACACCGACAACAACACCAGAAATCTTACCGATACCACCAGAGAAGGATACACCACCTACTACGCAGGCAGCGATAGCGTCCATATCCCAACCCTGTCCATACGCAGCAGAACCAGAACCTACCATACGGTTACATTCTAGCCATGCACCAAAACCGTAAAGTACACCAGCCATAGCAAATGCCATGATTGTCACCTTAAATACATCAATACCTGATACAGCAGCAGCTTCTGGATTTCCACCTACTGCATATAGGTTCTTTCCAAATGTTGTTTTATTCCAGATAAACCACACAACAATAACAGCTGTAGCAGCCCATAAGATGATTGTTGGGAAGTTACCAATCTTAGGAATAATCATCGCTGGAATATCATTTTCGATAGCACCGAAGGATACACCCTTTGTCGCATATGTAACCATACCGAAGATAATTAACATGTTGGACATAGAGGAAATAAATGGGTGCATCTTATACTTTGCCTTGAAGAAACCAGCAATGGAAGTAAAGATTGTACATAAGATAATACACACAAGCAATGCCAATACTGCTTTGCACCAACTGGAAGGCTTGTGAAGTCAAATACTTTACCAAACACCGCACCAGTGTTGATGCCCTTGTGCATGATAATTGTTGAAGCTACCATACCCATACCCACCATACGTCCAATAGATAAGTCAGTACCTGCAAGCATTATCACGCCAGCTACACCTAATGCCAAGAACATTCTTGGAGATGCCTGCTGTAAGATATTTAAGATGTTATTAACTGTAAATAAAGGAGTCTTCTTGATAACTGGAGTAACGATACCTAAGCCAATAAATACAAGAATAATGACTAGATATAGACCATTACGTAATAACCAATCCTTGCGGTTGAATGTATATAAGTAATGTTCAATCTTCTGTACCTGTGTTTCAGCAAAGCTGAATTTAGACATCTTCAATAGGTCGACTAAATGGTAACGTTGAATAAACGCTTCATGTTTACGATCCTTAATTGCCTGTAATTCTTTTTGATATATTAGTTTGCATCAAAGACTTTGTTTTTATATACATAGTTTTCATCTTTGATTTCTTGTTTTGCATCAGCGTCATTACCAGTAATCTTAGAAAGATTCTGTGCATGAACATTCTTTAGTTCAGCTAAAAGATCGCTATATCTCTTTGCGGCAAGAGTTTTTTTCAGCAGCGCAACTTGCGACAACCTTTGAATAGTATTCCTTTTCAAAATGTTGATTTAAATAAGTAACGCCTTCATTGATTAACTTATCTACAACTGGCTTATTTGCTTTTTCAACTTGTTGAGCAGCCTCTAATTCTTTCTTAGCCTCAGCAATACGGTTTTCTTTTTCACCCTTTGATAAGCTCTTATCATTCTTTGTCATCTGAATTACATTCAATAGCTCAACAGTTTTATCTGTTCCATCTTTACGTAATTCATCAATTTGTGCTTGAATCTTACCTACGTGGTCCGTAATTGGTTTTAGTAGGCTTTCTTCTTGATCAACAGAGAGAACCTCTGCTCCTAATTTTTCGTTATTTTGACTCATGTCTAACCCCTCCGATTACAAATACATTGCGCTGAGTCTCAGGAGTTCTTCCTGATTTGTCTCTTTTGTATTAACGATTCCAGCAAGACGTCCATTGGACATAACACCGATTCGATTTGTGATACCGAGAATCTCTGGCATTTCAGATGAACATACAATAATTGTCTTACCCATCTTCGCCATCTTGATAATTAAATCATAAATCTCGTATTTTGCACCAACGTCAATACCACGAGTTGGCTCATCCATCATAAATACCTTTGGATTTCTTTCTAACCACTTACCGAAGATAATCTTCTGCTGATTACCACCAGATAACGATGTAATTGCATCATCCGGTCCCATACATTTCGTATGCATCAAGGCAATCTCTTTTACTGTTGCCTTCTTCATCTTCTCATCAGACACAACAATACCATTCTTATAGTGATCCATATTTGCAATACAAGTATTGAAAGTTAAATCACTCTTTAAGAATAATCCGTTAGCCTTTCTTTCTTCAGTAATCATAGCGAATCCATTGTCCATGGCTTCTTTTGCGCTATCGAAGTTCATGAGTTTGCCATTGTAATAAACACGACCTGCGGCTCTTGTACGAACACCAAAGATTGTTTCCATTAACTCTGTACGTCCAGCACCAACTAGACCATACAAGCCGAAGATTTCACCTTCCTTAACATCGAAACTTACATCGTCAAGGTATGGTGCAAACTTAGTTGAAAGATCTTTGACAGAAAGAATCGTTTCACCCGGCGTGTTATCAACCGGTGGGAAACGGTTATCAAGAGAACGTCCAACCATTGCCGCAATCAAGTCATTCATATTTGTGTCAGTAACATCTTTTGTCATGATCATCTTACCGTCACGTAATACAGACACCTGATCACATATATCAAAAATTTCATCCATCTTATGAGAAATATAGATAATGGAAATACCCTGACTACGTAGCTTACGCATCATCTGGAATAACTTCTTAACTTCTGGTTCTGTTAATGATGATGTAGGCTCATCCAAAACAATAATCTTGGAATGATACGAAATAGCCTTTGCGATTTCACACATCTGACGAGCAGATACTGACATCGTACGCATTGGCTGTGTCAAATTGACTGTAATACCTAAACTACGGAATAACTCAGAAGCTTCCTTCTTCATTCTACCTTCATCAACAACACCCAAAGAGTTTACTGGATAACGTCCTAAGAATAAGTTATCAATAACACTACGCTCTAAGCACTGGTTCAGTTCTTGGTGAACCATCGCAATACCATTTTCAAGCGCATCCTTTGGACCAGTAAAACTTACTTCTTTTCCATCTAGGAAGATACTTCCTTCATCTTTTTGATATGTACCGAACAAACACTTCATCATTGTAGATTTGCCAGCACCGTTTTCACCCATAAGGCCCATAATTGAGCCGGGTTTCACATCTAAATTGATGTGATCAAGTACTCTGTTTCTGCCGAATGATTTCGACATGCCCTTTATTGACAAGATTAAATTGTCATTTCTTTCTGACATAATTGATTTACCCCTGTTTAACTAAAAATCATAAGCAGTATGGTTAACTACAAACTACTTAGAAAGAGGCTATCAGGTTTTCAAAAGCCTACCTGCTAGCCTCTTAGAAAATCTTACTGAACTACTTTAAGAGTGAAGTATATGATGTAGCGTTGTCTGTCTTAACCATGTTAATAGCATACGCATCATATTGACTTGGGTTTCCTAAACGGTTTGTGATATTAGATTCTGTCTGACCATCACCACCGATGTATTCAACATCCAAGTGTAGTAAGTCATCATACTTTTCAAGTAATGGCTGGTATGTTGAGCTTAAGAAGTTATCGGAAGCATTATAAATGTTCAACCAAACCTTCTTAGTGTCGCTCTTAACTTCCTTAGATACTGGTTCAAATGTCTTAGTAGCATCCATGAAGTTCTTGTAGTTATCAGCTGTTACAGCAAGGTTCAATGCATAGAATGAACGATCTGCTTCGTTATATACGTAGTCAACGCCTTCTTCAAGAACGTTTCCAGCTTCATCAGCAGTAGCGATACCTGTCTTGATATCAACACCATCTAAAGCGTTACGTAATACTCTTAATGTTAAGTAAGCCTGAACGTCAGCGTGCTGAGAAATTGTTCCACCGTAACCTTCAGCAATAGCAGCTACTGCATCACTGTTAGCATCATAACCGAAAGTAGCAACCTTCTTATCCTTAGCCCATGCTGTGAACATTGACATACCCATACCATCGTTATTAGAAATAACTAAGTCAATTTCATCACCAAATGAAGCTGACCATGTACCGATAGCATTACCTGCAGTCGCAGCATCCCATGTAGCACCTGCAGAGTTCTTCATTTCCTGAGAAGCAAGTTCGCGAACCTTGAAGTCGCCAACCTTACCATCCTTAACTACTGTAGCGGAACCATCTGTGTTTGTTCCTGCTGGAGTAGCGTCAATAGCGCCATCCTTTTTCAACAGCTGTACCTAAAGCCTTACGAACACCTCTTGTACGAGCAATAGAGTCGTTGTGACCAACGTCACCAATAGCTAATACGTAACCGATAACACCATCACCGTTACGGTCGATGATATCCTTGTGAGCTGCGATGTAATCAGCTACCATCTTACCCTGTAATTCAGCACCCTGGTTAGCGTCGAAACCTACATAGTAAGTATCCTTGTTGAAGTTTAAAGCATCTTTATCTAACTCACCTGTTGTACTGTTAGATGGCTGACGATTGTACCATACTAATGGCTTATCAGCGTTTTGAAACTGATGATTCTGTGTTTGTACTTCCGCCTTTGTCGCTTGTCTTAGAACCACAACCAACAAGTGATAGTGCTAAAACCGCAGAAGTCATAACCGCAAATAATTTCTTCATAAAAGTTTTTCTTTCCTCCCCTAAATTATTTGGCTTTGAAACTGTGGAAAGCGCTTTCGCGTTTCCGATAAAAAAATCATAACACCATGCAAAATGACCGTCAACGCATATCCACTTTATAAATTCTTAATAATTCACGGTCTTTTTTGTTTGTTTTACATAATATGAAAATGAGAAGTTAAAAAAAGCGGCTACGAATAGCCTCTTTTGAAAACATTTAATTTTATACAATTGTCATATTTTTTTATAATAATACTTATTTATTACCGATTAATACAAATAGAATAACAAAAAAATAACAATTTAACTTGTGAATATTCTACTTTCTAATTTTTTTTCAAAACGATATTTTTTTGTCGTATTTCTGGGTACTTAACGTGATCTACTTCTTCCATAAACATTTCGTACGGTCTAACAAATAATCCTTTATCTCCATACAAAGCTCGATAAACTACTACCCTATCACGAGTTTCAGAATGTATCGCTAATACCAATAAATTCATATAGGTATCGCATACTATTTTGGTCAACTGTTTCTCTTTTAAAATGCTGAATGATATCTCCAGGCACAAATTCTCTCATTAGTTAAAAATCTCCCCTATTTATATGTATAGCATATCCAATTTATACAATTATTTCTAATTTACACATAAAAAAACTGAACTACCCAATGGATAATTCAGCTTTTATTCCTACTATTGTGCTGATAAATCAATATGAACGATGTAAACGTCACCTTTGTGCTGGTTGCCTTGTTTATCGTTATAAATATCTTGTGCTGTAAGTGAAACATCTGTTACACCTTCAGGAATTTCAAACACAAGAACACCTTCTTTTGACTCACCTGAAGTTAGAGTATACTCTTTTTCAAATTCTTCGTTGAAGATTGCATCCTTATCATAATAAGAGTGAGGTCCATCTACACCCTTATCATCAGCACTTGTCTTATCCCATTCAAGTAAGAAGTCTGTTGAGAACATCTGGATATCTTGACCAAATGTATTTTCAACTTTAAGCTTTACAGCCACAAACTGCTTACCTGCATCAGGCTTATTTCCACTAATATCTGTAGAAGATAAGAAATCTTCTACTGTGAAGTTAAAGAACATTGTCTCAACTGAATCACCAACTTCATATTCATGATAGCCGTTATCTGAATCTGTTGTTGTATTGTTTTTCTGTACCACCATTGTTTTCATTTACAATGTCAGATAATGTCTTTCTTGTACAACCAGCAGATCCAAATGTTACTGCCAATGCCAACAATAATACACTTAATTTCTTCATTTCATTTTCTCCTGTTTCCCCTATTGAATCTATGCAAATCCTTGCATCTGTATATAGTATAACAATAATTTCACAAGAAAATATAGTAAAAAGCGCAAATTCTCTTTGTCAAAAAAACCCTTAAAAAGATACAAAAAAATACGCATAATATCACACCAAAAAAGCAAAAAAGACATAAAAAAAGGCCCCTGACTTTGGACTAATTTAACTAATGGAGCGAGTGATGAGAATCGAACTCACGTATACAGCTTGGAAGGCTGTCGTTCTACCATTGAACTACACTCGCATGTCTTAAATAAAGTGGTGTCTCGGAAGGGACTCGAACCCTCGACCCACTGATTAAAAGTCAGTTGCTCTACCGTCTGAGCTACCGAGACATCTTAAATGGCTGGGGTAGTAAGATTCGAACTTACGAATGAGAGAGTCAAAGTCCCTTGCCTTACCGCTTGGCTATACCCCAATAATCAAGTCCAACTCGTAAGCATCACTCGATGCATCATCAGTAAATGGTGGAGACGGGTGGTTTCGAACCACCGAACCCAGAGGGAGCAGATTTACAGTCTGCCGCGTTTAGCCACTTCGCTACGTCTCCAAATAAATGGTGCCGACTATAGGAATCGAACCTACAACCTATTGATTACAAATCAATTGCTCTGCCAATTGAGCTAAGTCGGCGAAAAAAATGGTGGAGGTTAACGGGCTCGAACCGCTGACCCTCTGCTTGTAAGGCAGATGCTCTCCCAACTGAGCTAAACCTCCATCTATCCCTTACATTCCTCATTTCGTGGAATGCTTTAATATAGTAGCATGGTGACTTTTCATCGTCAACACTTTTTAATTTCTTTTTTTAAATTTTTTCCAAAATACTTCTAGTCCTCCCCTTTCTTCCGCATTTAATTCTATAGATATGGAACCCATAATGATGTTTCACAGGGGTAATGTGCTACAATAATAGATGTTTTCTGGAGGTTTCAGATGAAAATCTATAACGCAAGATACTTAGATAATAACCAACGATTTATTGCTGCGATTATTACAGGATTTATCGCTGCAGTTATACTTGGCAATTTATATGGATTGATTACGGCACTTTTACATGTTGAATTTTCTCTAATGTTTATTGCTATCGGCTATGGAATTGCTGCTACAATCAAACATTTCGGAAGAGGTGTTCATACCAGATTTATGATAGTTGGAGCGATCATGACTTTTATTGCAATCTTTATCGGTGACTTAACGAGTTCCATATCGATCAATGGCGTTATCGTCTTATTTACAAGCGGAAATTTATCGGTTATCGCAACCACATTCCTATCTTATCTACGTATTTTCGCTTCTTTGAATCCATATGCATTAATCAGTTTAGCATTCCGTTTAATTGGTATATATATTGGTTATACGCAATCGGTCATTTTATAGAGGTGTAATATGTATAGAAAAACATGGATGCAAGTCAATCTAGATAAGATTGAACACAACTTGATTCAATTAAAAGAAATTTGTCAGAAGAAAATCATCGCTGTATTAAAAGCAGATGCCTATGGCTGTGGTGATATTCATGTGGCACGTGCTGTTTTAGAAGCGGGTGCAGAGATGATTGCTGTATCATCTCTAGATGAAGCCCTTGTACTTCGCAACGAAGGCTATGAAGGAAAGCTATTAATACTAGGTGCTACAGAAGCTAATGATATTCCCGTTTTAATCAAATACAGAATTTCCTGTACTGCTTACTCTACTGAATGGGTACACGATGCAGCAAAACACAACTGCAAAGGTTTACACGTACATCTAAAAAGTTGATACAGGCATGAGTCGTATTGGCTTTCGCACAATTGATGAACTTCATTTTGCCTTCGAAAAACTGCAAGCAGCCAACTGTGATATGGAAGGAATCTTCACCCACTTCTGCTGTGCAGATAGTGATTTAGATCTTACAAATCGTCAATTCTCCAAATTCAAAGAAGCTGTAGAATCCTTCTCATATACATTTCCTTGGGTGCATTGTGATAACAGCGATGCAACTGCATTCTTTAAAGAAGATACTTCTAACGCTTGCCGTATCGGCATCTCTCTGTATGGAATCTCTACTTATGAAAAATCCCTTGAGCCAGCAATTTCACTTTTCAGTGAAGTTGTAATGGTAAAACATATGCATGCAGGTGATACAGTAGGTTATGGTGCTACCTACACCGCAAAAGATGATGAAATCATCGCCACCCTACCAATTGGTTATGCGGATGGGTTTATCCGTGCAAACCAAGGTAGAAAAGTATACGTAGCTGGTCAATATGCCGAGATTGTGGGACGTGTTTGTATGGATCAAGCAATGATTCACTTAGATCATGAAGTTCCAGTAAAAACAGTAGTTGAAATCTTTGGCGAACACATATCCTTAGAAAAGATGGCTGAAGAATTAAATACAATCCCATATGAGATTATCTGTTTACTCAGCAGCCGTGTAACACGTCGTTATATCTGGCATAACAAAATTCAAGATGAAGAAAATTCTCGTTTAGAAAAGAGTATTCTTACAAAAGAAAGAAACTAAAACGATGGGCAACAGTTTGCTCATCGTTTTTCATTGATTGGTAATAAATCGATAAATCCTAATTCAGGATTGTTATACAAGCGAACAAAGAATTTATTTCCAGTCGCAAATCCTCTTGAAATATATAAAAGTCTTCCTTCAAGATTCTTGATGCCATGAGTATATCTTGGAAATAATCCTTGTTGTGGTGCATATAATCCTTGTCTAATAAATGGGATTGCCCATTGACCACCATGTGCATGTCCACTGATGATTAGATTTACAGGTAGTTGTTCATAAAACGTAATATGATGTGGTCGATGTGATAAAAGGATTCTATAATACGATGTCATACAAAGAGAATCTACTTCTTCTACTGTCTTATTCATCTTAGGACCACCATCCGTTAAACCAATGATCTCTAGTAATTGCCCATTGATATTCATTACTTCACTATCATCTAATAGAACCTGTACACCATCAGAACGCATCGCAATCACATAGTCATGTAGTTCTTCTTTCAACATCGCATCATGATTTCCACTGATATACACACGTGGGTATTCTCTCAAAGCATGCATGAGTGCAAGCATGCTCTCATTATCTCCTTTAGGCGTAAAGATATCACCTGGAAATACAATTAAATCAGGTTTATGTTTATTTACCATACGAATAATACGCTCATTATCTTTACCAAAACTTTGAGAGTGCAAATCCGAAATCACACAGATACGAACACGTCTTGAAATAAGTGGTGAATATATCTTTTTTCTTGTCGCATCAATTTTATGCGGCCATCCTAAAAATATAATCAATGCAAGCAATAAAATCGTCACTATCGAAACAAGTAAAATTGTATGCATACCTTCTATCCTCCTACTCCACTTAACCAATTTGTCTTATATAACCGAATTAAATATAATACACCTCTTATCGCAATATCAATCGTCATCGCTAGCCAAGCCCCCATAAGACCCATCGTAGGTGCCAAGAAAAACGCTAGTGTAATACGAATCCCCCATAAACTTAGTAAATTGAGTATAAATGGCACCACCGTATCACCAGCACCACGTAATACACCTGTAATTACAATCGACGCTGCAAATAATGGTTCTGCAAGCATGACAACACGAATTACACTGACACCTAGCCTTTGCACTTCAACGTCCGGGGTTAAGATTGCAAAAATCATCGGCGATGTAAAGAATAGGAATATTGCAAGGCCACCCATTACAGACATACCCAATAATGTAATAATATTCGCAAAGTCTTTTGCAAGATCTTTCTTACCAGCACCAATCGCTTGTCCAATTAATGTTGTTGCTGCTGCCGCGATACCATAGCCTGGCATATAACAAATGGATTCTACTGTATTGCCAAAGGAATGTGCCGCAATGGCCACTGTACCTAGTGGCGCAATAATCTTTGTTGACGCAATCTGTCCCATGCATAATACACTTTGTGCTAATGCATTTGGCATTCCAATCTTCCAAGCAGAAGACAATACTTCTTTACTAGCAAACCAATTCCCACGAATTTCTTTAATATGTAATTCCTTTGATTTTGTTAGGGCTACCTTAAAGGAAATCACAGTACATACACATACTGCTAGTGATGTTCCAAGCTGTGCACCAAAAACACCAAGATTTGCACCATATACCCATATTTCAATACCAAAGATTGAGATCAGACGAGATGGGAAAATCAAAATAAAATTAAAGATAATATCTAAGATACACATTAATACAGCCATCTTACTTGGGGTCTTCATGTCACCTGCACATTGCAACATACCATTCACCAAATAATTTAACTGACGTATTGGAAGGAAGATTGCATATAAACCTAAATAATCTATCGCATCTTTCCATATCTCCGGCTGTGCTTGTAACCAAGATGGGGCAACATGTGCCCACACATAACAAATTCCAGCAATCAAAAATGATATCAATAAAGATGTTAAAATCGATCCTTTAAATATCCTTCTACTACGATCAAGCTTTCCTGCCCCAACAGCATGTGCAACCTGCACCGAAAAACCGATTGAAACACTGTTGATCAGTTCACCAAATAACCAAGTACTCGACATAACCAGACCAATTGACGCCGAGGCTAATGCCCCAAGTGCACCAACCATCGCTGTATCAATAAATCCCATGACCGTCTCTGTAATGACCGCTAGGATACCAGGGATACTTAAATCACGTATCAATTTGATTTTATCGGAAAATGTTAACTGCTCTGCATTCCGTATCTTTTCTGCTAGCTGTGTATTCATACGCCTATTATACAAAAAGGTACTCCCTTTGGAGTACCCCTCATGCTTATTTATTTGGATTAAAGTATACCGTTGTGCCAGCTTCTACAGATTTAGTAATCCATACACTCGCTCCAATCACACAACCATCCCCAATTACGGTATCACCACCAAGAACTGTCGCATTGGCATAGATAACAACGTTATTACCAATATTTGGATGACGTTTTATACCCTTTACAAGCTCACCATTCTCATCAACCTTGAAACTCTTCGCTCCAAGTGTAACACCCTGATATAACTTCACATGGTGACCAAGCACTGCTGTTTCGCCAATGACAACACCTGTACCGTGGTCAATGCAGAAGTAATCGCCAATCGTCGCACCAGGGTTGATATCAATTCCCGTCTTTTCGTGTGCATATTCTGCCATTAAACGCGGGATATATGGAACCCCTAAGTTATATAACACATGTGCAATACGATAGATAAAGATAGCGTAGAAACCAGGATATGCAATAACAACTTCTGGTTTTGATTTCGCCGCTGGATCTCCATCATAGATTGCCTGGATATCTGTTAAGACAGAACGCTTGATTGTAGGTAGTTCCTGCAAGAACATATCTCTTAAATGTCCGCAGACGGAACAATCCGCACCCTTAAATTGTAAAGATGCTTGGATTTCCTTCTGTAAACCTTCCGACAAATAGTTTAGCGCCTGTTGCTGGTTTAACATTCCAGCATGATAATAATCTGGCAAAATAACTGCTTGTACCTGTTTTAATATCGTTATGATATTTGTACGATCAGGGATTCGCATTTTTAATACTAGATCTTCATCCGTAATATCATTTAGTTCTTCAAGTAGTGTTTCGTAATTTTCCATTTTATTCTGCGAATAATGCAGTTGATAAATAGCGATCGCCTGAATCAGGTAATAATACAACAATTAACTTACCTGCATTCTCTTCTCTCTTCGCTACTTCAAGTGCAGCGTATACTGCTGAGCCTGAAGAAATACCAACTAATATTCCTTCCTTTCTGCCAATTTCAGCACCTGTTGTGAAAGCTTCCTCATCTGTAACACGGATAACTTCATCATAGATATCTGTATCTAATGTTGTAGGAATAAAGCCTGTACCAATACCTTGAATCTTATGTGGACCTGGTTTACCACCTGTTAATACAGCACTTGTTGCAGGTTCAACACCAATCACCTTCACATTTGGATTCTTTTCCTTGAGATACTTACCTGTACCAGAGATTGTTCCTCCTGTTCCGATAGCGGAAATGAAGATATCAACCTTACCGTCTGTATCTTCCCAGATTTCTGGTCCTGTTGTTAAGTAATGTGCTTTACGGTTTGACATATTTTCAAACTGCTGTGGGATAAACGAATTCTCAATGCCGGCTGCAAGCTCCTCAGCCTTAGCAATTGCGCCCTTCATACCCTTAGCACCTTCTGTTAATACAACTTCAGCACCATAACCCTTAACCATCTTACGACGTTCAACAGTCATTGTATCTGGCATTACTAGAATAACACGATAACCCTTCGCTGTGCCAACTGCAGCTAAACCAATACCTGTATTACCTGATGTGGGTTCAATAATTGTAGAACCTGGTTTAATAAACCTGCTTCTTCAGCATCTACAATCATCTGATATGCAATTCTGTCTTTTACAGAACCTGTTAAGTTAAAATATTCAACCTTCGCTACAACACGTGCTTTTAAGCCAAGGTCCTTTTCAAAATGTGTAAATTCTAATAATGGTGTGTGGCCAATTAATTCAGTTGTTGATTTTTTGATATTTGACATAGTATTTTCCTCTTTCTTTTACGTAATATAGACAAGCGGTAAAACAAAAATCCGAGCATGCATTCATATGCCCGGATTTATTTACGATTGCACTTGCGAAATACTGCAATAATTGTAAATTAAAGCAGCCCCGACGCAGTAACAGCATTCATCCGGACATTGTTTAAAATACAACAGCAACACATTTGATTCATCATTTGTTTGTTCATGCCCGCTTCCTCCTGTTCACCGTTCTTATTACGGAAATTATCATAGTACTATCATTTTTATTTGTCTACTCTAATGATTCAATTTTTTTCTTTCATTTTGAATAAGGGCTTGAATATCCGCTTCTTCAAACTGTTCTAAGTTCTGCGACATCTCAGATTCATCCGCAAATTGGTCAAAGATTTCTTGTTTATCATGTAATCGTTTAACCAGTATTTCATCTATCGTATCTGCTGCTAATAATCGGTATACAAATACATGATTGACCTGACCCATACGATAGATGCGAGAAATAGCTTGCATTTCATCCGAAGGTTTTAATTGTGGTTCACAAAGAATAACAATCTCTGCAGTCTGAATATTTAAGCCAATACCACCCACGTGAATTTGTATTGGTAATACTCGCGCAATCGGTTCATCAAACTGACGTAGAATATCCTGCCGTTTCTCTAGCGATAATTTACCGCTAATCACAGGCAAAGCTTTTCCTAATAATAAGTCCGAAACAAAAGATAATGTATCTAGAAAGTAAGAAAATATGACAACCTTTTTTCCTTCACTTAGTGCCTGTAAACAAAGTTCCATCATTCGTTCAGCTTTTGTAGAATTAAGTGAGTCCCAGGATACTCTACGCATTGCCATAAAGTTTCCGGTTTCAACTGCTTTGTGATAAGAGTTGATTTCTTCCTCATTCATCATGCACCATTCATCGTGAATCGTTAATTCTGGAAGCTCCATCAGTACATCCACACGCTTGCGGCGTAAATACACCGGTGCAATCTTCTTGCGGAACAAATCTGCTTTTGCTAGATATTTCATATCTTTTACTTCACTTGCAATTGAAGGATTTAAACATTCAATTAAATAACACATTTCATCTACGTTATTTTCTATCGCTGTACCTGTCATATATAGAGCGTATTCTGCCTGTTCAATCATTCGTACTGTATTGCGTGTACGTTGTGCCTCTTTGTTTTTTTAACAAAGTGCGCTTCATCTACAACAACCATGTCGAGCGAAAAATCTTTATCAAAAATAATCTTATCTAAACCTTCATAGTTAATGATTGCAATACCACCATCACTCTTCCATATTTCAAAATCACTAATACCAGTTCCATGCAACATATATGCTTGCATGTCTGTTAGTTTTTCAATTTCACGCTTCCAGTTTAGTAATACCCCGGCTGGGCATATTACAAGAAAATAACGATGTCCTTTGTGATGTAAATGATTCATTGCCGCAATCGCTTGAATAGTCTTTCCCAGACCCATCTCATCTCCAAGCAGTACCCTTTTCTGATGCAAGATGTACTTCGTCCCAAATTCTTGATAATGACGCAACTCCGTATGGAATGATTCTAAAAATAATGGTGTTGCTTGTATTTGTTTTAATAGCGAAATATCAATATCTTCATCAACATCATCCTTGATTTCAATATCCGCAAATTTTTCAATCACCGTATAATATTGAATTGCATGTTCTTTGTAGTCCTGCAATATCGTTTCAAAATCTACATTTTTTTAGTGCAGTACAATTATCATAAAAATTGCATAATTGTTTCTACGTAAGAAGACTGGTTAAAGTACTTTACATCTTCTACAGCTGTTAAAAAAATTTCTGTTTCTTTTTTTCTACTACTAAAAAAATCCAACCAAAGAAATTTTGTATCAGGCCACTATTATCATAGGCTTCTTGGATACCACGTTCTGTTTCTTGATAGATTGCATTTAATTTTGCATAGTTTTTCTTTTTGTATGCAGATAGAAGTAAATTTCCTGAAGAATCTCTTTATCCCTATCCGTTAGATGCTCTAAGTCTATACGATAGTGTATCTGCTTTTTAATGGCTGCAGTACTACGATGTAATGCCAACATGAGTTTATCTGCCGTTTCATCCCCAATACCATTTAGTGCTTCTAGTTGTCTATGATTATATTTCAATAAATCATACATCGTTGTAATGTGATTTGCATATAATGCCTGTAAAGGAAGTCTAGCAAAAGATTTTGTAAGATCTGTAATTGGAATTTGTCGGATTTCATTCTCAACTTTATCCATGATAATCTCTTGGCATCGATCATGAATACTTTGGATGTTTTTCTTTTCTTGCGTACGCAACGAAAGTAGTTGATTTTGTAACATCTTCAACTGTTCACGTTCATAGCGAATCTCTTTGTAGTTGATATTTCCTAGTCGCATCATTTCCTCACAAGAATTATAATTTGTTCTTCTAAAAAAACAAATGACCACATCGTAGTCATTTGGTAATGTTATTTATTTTGTCCACTTTGCAAGCTCTTCCTCTGTCGCAAGGACTGTATGTGTATCCGTAATCTTATGATAGCTTCCAGCGGTGTAATCAACGCCCTCTTTTACCTTATCATAGCTAAGCGCAATCCGTTTTTTCTCTACAACTGGATTTGCTTTTGGAATTGCAGATAAGAGTGCTTTTGTATATGGATGAATTGGATTATCAAAGATTTCATTTGTCGTACCCGTTTCTACAATATGACCTAGATGCATAACTCCAATACGGTCAGAGATATACTTCACCATTGAAAGGTCATGTGCGATAAATAGATACGTAATTCCAAGTTCTTGTTGTAAGTCTTTCATGAGGTTAACAACCTGTGCCTGTACAGATACATCCAAGGCAGAGATAGCTTCATCTGCAATAACAAGTTTTGGATTCATAATTAACGCACGCGCAATCCCAATACGCTGTCTTTGTCCACCTGAAAACTGTTGAGGATAACGCGTCGCATGTTCACGGGATAAACCAACCTTCTCCAAAATTTGATAAACACGCTCTGTTAACTCTTCTTCACTCTTATACTCATGATGAATACGCAACCCTTGCGCAATAATTTCTTTAACTTTCTTACGAGGATTTAAACAAGCCATCGGATCTTGGAAAATCATCTGCATATTCTTACGGAGATAATCATTTTCCATTTTTGAAAGCTTGCCACTAATATCATGACCATCAAAGATAATCTTACCTTCTGTAGGATCATATAAACGGATGACTGCACGTCCTGTTGTAGACTTACCAGATCCAGACTCCCCTACTAGTCCATAGGTTTCTCCTTCATAGATATCAAAGCTAATACCATCTACAGCTTTCGTTGTGTAATTTCGAGAGATACGGAAGTGCTGCTTTAAATTTTCTACATGCAATAATGGTGTTGCGTTATAATCAACTGCCATACTTTTCACTCTCCTCTCTCATACGTTCAATTCTATCTTTTAGTATTGCCGGCATCTCTGCATGTGGACTTCTTTCATCACATAACCACGAAGCCACACGATGCTGTCCACCGACGTTAAACATTGGTGGTTCTGCTTTATAGTCAATTGCTAATGCATATTCATTACGCGGTGCAAAGGCATCATATGTAATTGGTTTTAATAAATCTGGTGGAGTTCCTGGAATTGCGTATAATCGATCAGAATTGGTTTCTGTATCAGGCATAGACGCAAGTAGTCCCCATGTATATGGATGACGAGGATCGTAGAAGATTTCATCAATGGAACCCTTCTCAATAATTCTACCTGCATACATGACATCGACATAGTCCGCAACTTTGCGACTACTCCTAAGTCATGCGTAATAAAGATAACTGAGATATTTCTTTCTACCTGAAGCTTTTTAATCACTTCTAGAATCTTCGCCTGAATTGTTACGTCAAGCGCTGTAGTTGGCTCATCACAAATTAGAATATCTGGATTGCATGCAAGTGCTATTGCAATCACGACACGTTGACGCATACCACCAGATAACTGGTGTGGATATTCCTTAAAACGCTTCTCAGGGTTTTCAATACCAACTTCTTCTAGCAGCGCTATTGCACGTTTCTTTGCTTCGTCTTTGGAAATACCTTCATGAATGATCATTCCTTCCATGATTTGCTTTCCTATCTGCATGGTTGGATCAAGTGATGTCATAGGGTCTTGGAAGATCATCGCAATATGTTTTCCGCTAAAGCGGTAACGAATTTCTTTCTGCGATAGTGTTGTCATATCAACAGTTTCACGTTCGCCCTTTTCATTTGTAAAACTGTATTCAATACGGCCACTATCGACCCTACCATTACCCGCTAGAATTCCCATGATGGCACGAACAGTAACGGACTTACCAGAACCAGATTCACCTACGATAGCGATTGTTTCACCTTTAAATAAATCCATACGTACACCACGAATCGCTTTCACTCTACCTGAAGCAGTTTCAAACGAAATATTCAGATCACGTATTGATAATACTTTATCTTTTTTGTCTTTGTTTGCTGACATGGAAACTCCTTTCTAGCGTTGTTTTTGATTTGGATCGAACGCATCACGAATACCATCTGCAAATAGATTGAAACTTAACATCAGTAATGCAAGTACGATAATCGCAGACATGATAATATGTGGATGACCTGTAAGTGATTTATATCCATCGGATATTAATGATCCAAGTGATGCATCAGGAGCCTGAATACCTAAACCAACGAAGGATAGGAAGGCTTCTGTAAAGATAGCGTTTGGAATTGAGAACATTGACATTACAATCAATTGTCCAAAGATATTTGGCATAACTTCTTTAAAGATGATAAGAGAAGTTTTTTGCACCAAGCGTTCTACTTGCAAGAATGAATTCAGACTCTTTGAGTTTTAATACTTCCGCTCTTGAAATACGTGCCATACCAATCCATCCCGTAATCATTAAGGCAAAGACAATCGATGTAATACCTGGAGGGAGTACCAGTCCTAACAGTGTTACAACCACAAGGGTTGGAATACCATTTAAGATTTCCATGAATCTTTGCATGACCATATCGACCTTACCACCAAAGTAACCTGAGATTAATCCATAGGACATACCAATCACAATATCAATTACAACTGCGCTTAATGCGATAATCAGTGATACTCTTGTACCTTCCCATACACGTGTAAATAAGTCTCTTCCATTGGTGTCTGTACCAAACCAATAGAATGCTTGCGATACACCATGGGCTGCGTATTGATCAACACCCTTCTCATAACCACTAAAGATTCCTAGTTTATAAATTCCTTGAATACGTGGTGGTAAACTTTGTACATCAAGATTAATCGCATCAGCCTTATACCCAGAAATCATCGGTCCAATAATAGCCAGTAAGATGATTACAATAATAATGATAGCTCCAAGAACTGCACCTTTATTGTTTTTAAAATGCATCCAAACATCTTTTGCATAAGAAGTTGCAGTATACGCTTCATCTAATAATTCTTCATTACGATGTACAAAGACAAAATCTTCCGCTGTAAAATCATCAACTTTTTCATCTGTCAAAAAAGGTTTATTTTTAATCATATCCATTTAATTACCCTCCTTTGCCACACGAATACGTGGATCAATGAAACCGTAGAGAATATCAACAACTAACATCACAAAGATATATAATGCTGAATAGATAAATGCACATGCAATCACAACGTTATAGTCATTATTCTGAATTGCTTGTACCATTAACATACCAATACCAGGAATACCAAATACCTTTCAACAACCATTGATCCTGTCAAAAGATTTACTAACAACGGCCCCATAATTGTAACGATAGGAATTAATGCATTCCGTAATGCATGGTTTAGAATCAAGCCAGTTTGTTTTACACCTTTCGCCTTGACCAATTGAATATAATCAGATCCTAATACATCGATTAATTCTGAACGTGTAAAACGAGAAACATTCGCAAGCGGAAACATCGACAATGCAAGTACAGGTAGTATCATGGATGACCCAGCATTCTTTGCAGAGTATAGAATCGGTGTCCAGCTAAGTTTAAAGCCGACGTAATACATTAACACTAATGCAAATACATACGATGGAACGGATACACCTATGATAGAAATAAAAGAACATAGCGTATCAACCCACGTATTATGGTTAAGTGCAGCCGCAACTCCTAAAATAAGTCCTAGAATCGAACCGACAACCATCGCCATTGCACCGATGCGAATCGATAAGGATAGCGGTCCACTAATCAAAGCAGAGACTGCTTTATTTTTATTGATGACGTATGATACACCAAAGTCACCTTGAAACATATTTACGACATAGCGGAAGAAACGAACCAAAACCGGATCACTCAACCCATATTTCGCATTTAATAACGCTAACTGTGAGGATGTTAACTTCTCATCATTAAATGGAGAACCAGGCATTAATTCCAACATCAGAAACAATACAAGCAAGATTGCTAATAATGTTAGAAAGCTAATCACGACACGCTTGGTAATATATTTAAACATGAAGACTCCTTTCTTTTTGATAACAGAATAGAGCGGCGTTTATACCGCTCTATAATGTTGTCTTATACAATGTTACTGTGAAACGACCATCCATCTGTAATCATCAACGCCACCACTGTGGAAACGAATACCAGATACCTTAGGATTGATCATCATCGCACCACCATTCTGATAGATTGGGATAACACCGTGGTCTTGTTGTACTAAAATCTTTTCAGCTTCTTGGAAATCCTTCCAACGAGCTTCTGCATTTGCGGCATCCTCACCTGTTTCAGCTTTTGCGATGAGTGCATCATATGCAGAGTTGCTGTAAGAACCTTGGTTGTAAGTACTTGTAGTAGTTACCAAATCCATGAATGTTTGTGGATCAGCATAGTCTGGCCCCCAACGTGTTAAACCAATATCATAGTCATGTAAATTCATTAACTGTAATCTTGTCTTCTTCGGTTTTTGGTCAAGAGTTACTGTTAAACCAGGGCAGTTCTTCTGTAACTGTGCCTGCAGATTCTCTGCAACTGACTTAGAAGCTTCTGTATCCTCGAATAATAATGTAAAGGAAACATCTTTACCCAATTCCGCAACAGCCTTCTTATAGTATTCCGCTGCCTTATCAGGATTGTACTCTGTTAAAGTGTCTGCTGTATCAACATAGTCTTTTCCATCTGGACCTGTTGCAAACTCTGAAGGGACAAAACCTCTAGCAGCAACAGAACCATCTTTTAATACATCTTTTGCAATCGCTTCTCGATCTACAGCATAACTTAGTGCAGTACGTAAGTTTGCATTTTGTAAGACTGGATTATTGAAGTTAATAGATAAGTACCATAGATAACCTTGTAAACGATTTGTAAAGCCTTCTTGAGAACTATATTGATCAACTTGTTCACCCTGTAGTTTAACCGCATCAATATCACCATTCTGATATGACAACATTGCGGCCTGTGTATCCTGAATGAACTTGAAGACAACTGTATCAGCCTTATCCTTCGCCTCATCTGCGTTAACATACTTATCATTCTTTTCGAATGTATATTCATTACCCTGTTTCCAATCTGTCATGACATACTGTCCAGAGTAGATCATATTTTCTGGGGATAATGCATATTGATCACCTTGCGATGTTACATATTCCTCATTCAATGGGAACAGAGGTGGAAATGCCATCAGTGATGGCAAGAAACTACATGGTAGAGATAAACTCACCTTTACTGTATGATCATCTACCGCTTCAACACCCAACTCCTTAGCATCTTTTTTGCCTGCAATAACATCAGCCGCATTTACAACATGCATCGTATCTAAGATGAAAGCATACTCACTTGCAAGTGTAGGGCTCGCTAAACGATGCCAACTATAAACAACATCATTTGCTGTGATTGGTGTTCCATTAGACCACTGTGCATCCTTCTTTAGATGGAAAGTGTAAGTAAGACCATCATCACTTACATCATAACTTTCCGCTAAGTCTGGCACAGGTGTTCCTGATTCATCCAACGCAAGAAGTCCAGATAAACCCATCATTTGCATCGAGAAGGAAGAACCATCTGTCGCAACCGAGTTATCCATTGAACTCATATCAGTATCGAATGCAATTGTTACTGTCGTAGTTGTGGCACTTCTGACTTTGGACCACAACCCGCTAGAACTGCCATACTCATCGCTGCAGCTAAACCAGTTGCCGCTATCTTCTTTGCTTTCATAACTATTTCCCTCCTAAAAGATACACTGAGTTTAAAAATGTTTCAGAAAAGTTTTTTTCAAGTACTTTTTTTCTTTTCTTTCATAAATTATGTAAATATTTATCATTTAATTTATGTAAATTATTACATTTATACTATTTTATGTCTAAAAAATATCCTCGCTTTCCGTTAACTATCTCAAACTAATCCTGTCAATTCGTGCTATTGTATATGAGGATAATAAATTTTTCCCCATTTTCAAAGAAAGTGGGTTTTTTTATGGAAAAATTTTACAGTTTTTGATTACGAAGACATTCAACTAATACCAAATAAGTGTATTGTAAACATTCGTTCAGAATGTGATACAACAACACGATTTGGCAAACATCGCTTTAAATTACCAGTCGTCCCAGCAAACATGCAGACAGTCATTGATGAATCTCTAGCAATTAAGCTTGCAGAGAATGGATATTTCTATATCATGCATCGTTTCACTCCTGAAAGTCGTCTTCAGTTTGTACAGATGATGAAAGATAAAGGATTAATTTCTTCCATTAGTGTTGGTGTAAAAGAAAATGAATATCATTTCATTGCAGACCTTGCAAGTCATCACCTAGTTCCGGACTACATTACAATTGATATTGCTCACGGTCACTCCAACGCCGTCATCAATATGATCAAACATATCAAAAAAACACCTACCTGATACATTTGTCATTGCAGGTAATGTAGGAACCCCTGAAGGTGTTCGTGAACTTGAAAATGCAGGCGCAGACGCAACGAAAGTTGGTATTGGTCCTGGTAAAGTATGTATCACAAAATTAAAAACAGGCTTTGGCACAGGTGGTTGGCAGTTGGCTGCCTTACGTTGGTGTGCAAAAGCTGCACGTAAAGCCAATCATTGCCGATGGTGGTATCCGTTCAAATGGCGATATTGCAAAGTCGATTCGCTTTGGCGCAAGTATGGTTATGATTGGTTCCCTATTTGCTGGGCATACCGAATCACCAGGAAATACCGTCATGCAAGATGGTATTGAAATGAAAGAATACTTCGGTAGTGCCTCTGAATATCAAAAAAAGGCACCCGTAAAAAACGTGGAGGGCAAAAAGATGCTTGTGCCATGTAAAGGTTCTATCATGGATACACTAATCGAAATGCAACAAGACCTTCAATCATCCATCTCTTATGCAGGCGGAAAAAGATTTAAACGCAATTCGCTATGTTGATTATGTCATTGTAAAGAATTCTATTTTCAATGGCGATACGCATTAGGCATTCTATTTGGTGAATTTGACGCAAAGGATATAATAATAATGAAAGAAGGTAACGAAATGACAAAGATTGATATTATCTCCGGCTTTCTAGGAGCTGGAAAAAAACAACATTGATACAAAAAGTTAATCAAAGAAGTATATGCAGGGTAAAAAAAGTAGTTCTTGTTGAAAAACGAATTTGGCGAAATTGGAATTGACGGTGGTTTCTTAAAAGATGCCGGTATCGTTGTCAATGAAATCAACAGTGGATGTATCTGCTGTACATTACAAGGTGACTTCCGCAATGCTTTACAAGAAGTAGTCAAAAAGTATGACCCTGACCACATCATTATTGAACCTTCCGGTGTTGGTAAATTATCCGATATCTTAGCAGTCGTAAAAGATGTAGAAGGTTTACAACTAAATAGTTACAGTACTGTTGTAGACGCAAAGCGTTGTGAAATATACCACAAAAACTTCAAGGAATTCTTCGATGATCAGATTTCCACAGCTGCTTGTGTCATCTTATCCAGAACACAACTCGTTGATGAAGAAACATTACAAAAGGATATCGCAATTATCCGTGAGTTAAACCATGACGCAAGAATCATCACGACACCATGGGATGACCTCTCTGGTCAAGCCATCATCGACGCAATGGAAGGCTCTACAGACGGCTTCCCAGAACTCGAAGAGGAAGAAGAATGCTGCTGTTGTGGATGTGGTTGTCATGACGAAGACGACGATGACGATTGTTGCTGTGGCACATGACCATCACGAACACGAACATCATCACCACCATGAGGAAGAAGAGTGCTGCTGTTGTGGTTCTCATGAACATGAAGAGCACCACCATGAACATCATCACGATGATGAAGAATGTTGCTGCCATCACCACCACGAGGAAGAAGAACATGATGAGGAAGAATGCTGCTGTTGTGGCCATGATCATCACGATCATGAACATCATCATCACCACCATCATGGACACGATGCGGATGAAGTATTCACATCAATCGGTATTGAAACAGTAAACAAATACTCTGTAGAAGACATTGCACTAGCACTTTCCGAGTTAGATGAACATATCATCCGTGCTAAGGGCATCGTCCCAAGTACAGATGGAAGTTGGTTATTCTTTGACTATGTACCAGGAGATGCAGATATCCGCATTGGTTCTCCCTGCTTATACTGGTTTAATCACTGTCATTGGTGATCAGGTAGACGTTGATCGCATCAAAGAAATCTTTGCGGTGAAGTAAGATGGCAACCCCTGTTTATCTCTTTACGGGATTTCTTGATTCCGGTAAAACTTCTTTAATCTTAGACACACTCAACGACCCTTCCTTTATGGAAGAAAATAGCCGTACGTTAATCATCTGTTTTGAACAAGGTGAAGTTCGATACAACGATAAATACCTCGCAGAGCGTCAAAGCATTCGTTGAATACATGGACTCTCCAGAGGATTTAAACGTAGAAAAGATTCGCGAGTTAGATACCATCTATCATCCAAACCAAGTATTTATTGAATATAATGGAACCCTCGCAATCACACCGTTTATCTTGTCACAGATGCCAAACTTCTGGCCTTTGGTACAGATTCTTACAACAGTAGATGCGACAACTTTCCAAATGTATATTAACGCAATGCGTTCTGTCATTTACGAGCAGTTAAAGTACAGTGATACAATTATCTGTAATCGTTGTACACCAGATACCTCCGCATCAATGCTGCGCGGCAATATCAAAGCTATTAATAAAAAAGCTCAGATTTTCTACGAAGGTGAACATGGTGCACAAGTTACTCTTAAAGAAGGTGTACTACCATTTAATATCAACGCCCCTATCATCGATATCAAAGATGATGATTATGGCATCTGGTATATGGATGCGATTGAAAACCCAGATAAATATGATGGGAAAGAAATCATCCTACGCGGTAAGTTCACCGAAACATTACCAGGCTATCATCAAACATTTTATCATGGGCAGACAAGCAATGGTATGTTGTGCAAATGATACAAGCCTGTGCGGCTTAACCGTCACAGGTGTGAAAGTAGAAGAACTTGTGAAGGATAACTGGTATGAAGTACAAGGTAACCTTAAGACCGTACCATTAGATAATGGTGGAAAGACTCTTGTCCTTTACGCAAACCGCATTCAAAACTACCAAAAACCACAAGATGAGTTCGTATATTTCAGTTAATCACTAGGGTAATTCTTAAGAATTACTCTTTTTTTATTCTGAACTTTTTAATTTTTCACCTATGTTAGTTAACTTACTTTTGCTACATTTGTGCTACCATTATTCAGGGAAGTGATAAAATGATGAAATTTATAAAAGAAAAACTAAATATACGTAGAGCCGTATGGTTCTTACTCATCTCGGCAATGTTCTTGCTGTTTTATGCACCACATCTTTCCTTTGATGTACATATGAAAAAAAGGTATCCAAGGTACTGTGGTCGTATCAAACTTTAATACCGATCGTGGAGAAGAAATCTTTGCAAACTATAACTATAACTCTCATAAGACATGGCTAGATGCACAACCATCTTGGGAAGTAATTCACCTCAGTAACATTCCAATCGTTACAAACTCTTTACGTTTAGGGTTTTAACAACGTAAAGACAGACATCGCTATCTCAAAGATTGATGTCTCATTTGGACCATTTAAACTTGCAGAGTATACACCAGAGAGTATCTCTAACAAGATCATCGCCTCTCAAGGTATGGTCATCAATACGAATGACAACACCATTAACCTAACCGTTAACGGTGTTGAAGGCTGGCTCCAACTCGAGACCCAAGAGTACCTACCAAAAAGCTGCTTGGGATTGCAGTATACCTATCCATTTTGGTATTAAGTTGGATCATTGCGTATCTCATTGATAAAAAGATTACATGGGCAAAACACGTTCCAGAAAACGAAATGATGTTAATAGCGGCTCCTATCTGGTGCTTCTTTATGTCAGAAATCTGTACTGGTAACTACTACTACATCAACTTGATGAATCGTTTCTATAACGTTGCTATCTATATTATTCTATATAAAGTAATCTACTTAATATTCCGTCGATTACCAATCTCAGTACTGATTAGTAACTTATTTGTTGTAATCTTCGGTATCGTAAACATGTACGTAACACAGTTCCGTAACCGTCCAATCGCACCATGGGATTTAACCGCAATTGGCACAGCTGCAGATGTCATCTCAAACTACCATGTTCAGATTCGTTACTTCATGGTTATCGCAATTATTATCGCCATCTTAATTTATCTCTTGATGCGCGCTGTACCACGCGATAATACAAAGATTAACGTATACTACGCAACATATCCTATCTTGATTATTGTTGTAGCACTCTTCTTAAATAGTGTTGGTCAATACTACCTATGGGATATGAACCTATTATCCATCTTCCAAACAGATGGCACAGCACTTAGTTTCACAGGTCTTGTAAACCAATACATCTCTGATCAACCAAAGAAACCAGAAGGATATTCTGTAGATGACCTCAAACAACTGGGCAAAGAACTTCAAGAACGTGCCGCAGCCAACGTTGATCCAAATGTCACAAAACCAACGAATATCATCATGGTTATGAATGAATCCTTCGCGGATATGAATGTCGGTGGTACAAACTACGCTGATAACATCATCCCTTACTTTCTATCTTTAGATAATACGATTCGTGGTAACCTCTACGTCGATGTACGTGGTGGTGGCACATGTAATAGTGAATATGAATCATTAACCGGTAATACAACAGCCTTCTTTGCGGGTGGTGTATATCCATTCAACATGTATATGCACAGAAACGTACCTTCTATGATTTCCTACTTCAACCAAAGCGGCTTTACTACTACAGGTATTCACCTTGGTAAATCCACCAACTGGAACCGCGCTTCCGCATGGAAGAAACTACAATACCAAGATAAAGTCTTCGCTGAAACATTCGATGGCCTAGAGACAATCCACGGATACCCAAGTGATGCACAGAACTTCAAAGTCCTAGAAGAGACTTACGAAAAGGAAAAAGATAAAAAGAACTTCATCTTCAATATCACCTACCAAAACCATGGTGGATATGATGATAAAGATGATCTAAAGAAGACCGTCAATTTCAGTTCTATTGGTGGTGGATATGGTCATGCGGAAAACTACTTCTCATTAATGAAGATTTCTGATCAAGACTACAAGAACTTGATTGAATACTTCTCAAAGGTAAAAGAACCTACAATGATTGTGATGTTTGGTGACCATCAACCATCATTAGGAGCAGATTGTGATAACCTTCTATTCCCACATGCAGGTACGCCTGAAAACGATATGACACAGTACATTACACCATTCTCCATCTGGGCAAACTATGATATTCCAGATCAGAAATTCGATAAGTTAAGTATCAACTTCCTATCTTCACTCATCATGAAAGACAGCTAACTACCAAATGACTCCATATCAGGAATTCCTATATGAATTAAAAGATAAGTATCCTGTTATTGGTCTATATGGTTGTTATGACGCAAGCGGAAAGTACTATCAATCCGTAAATGATATTAATGATCCAGATATCAATACATACCGTTGTCTACAGTACAATAACGTATTTGATTCCGATCGTATCGAATCACTATTCTATCCAGAAGGAAAAGAGAGTAAATAACCTAAAAAGAACACGCAATGAGGTGACCCTAAAAGTTAGACTTTTTACGAGATGACTTTGGTCATCTCTTATGAGTTAGAAGATGTTGTCTGTATTGAACAGGACTCATCCATCTAACTTTTCTTTCATTCGTTGCTCATTTGTAATAATTTATAAATCTTTCTATTTTTCAACTTCAGTTCATCGAAACTATAGTACATGACTCATAGTATATTTCTTGTTTAATCGGTCAGAAGTTTTTCCATTACCGAGTTATCAAGGCAGTTTCCTTTTTCAGACATACTCTGGAAGATTCTTTCTTCTTTTAATCTGTGTGTATAAGCGTTCATCTGATATGCCCATCCTTGATCGAATGAAATGTTCTTCTGTATGGACAGTCTGCAGTGATTGTAATAGCTTTCTCCAAGGCATTCATCACGTTTTCTGCAGAAGGTCTCTACCAATTTCGTAACTAAGTATCTCACCACTACACATATCCATAAATGGATCTAGATAAAGCTTATGTATTGTCATATGCCCTTTTTATCGACTTCATAATACTTGAATTCAGTTGTATCAGTTGTTATTTTCTGATGCAGTATATGTGTCTTGAAGCGTCTGTGAATTCTATTGAGGTGCAACTCTTCCAACTGTTCCTCTATAAGAACTGTATTTTCTGCTTTTGCAGTATAAGACGTTACCTGTAAAGTGAGAGCTTTCTGTATGATTCTGTACTTTTTCTTGATTAATGGTATATCCATTGTTGCGAAGTTCTCCAACGATTCTACTGGTAGCCGTATAACTTTATTAAGAACAGAATTTGTTTCTTCAAGCTTTTTATCAGGATTTTCTATCAAATCTCGCCAACACATGTCACTTTGGCATTCCAAGGATAGTCATCCTTGCTTGAACTTTGTCGGAGACTGTTGATGACGAGTGCCATTCTTCCTCATTTTTCGTCCTCTAAAAACGCAGCCTCTCAGTCTTCTTTTTTAAAAATGCATTCTCATTCTTAACCGAAGAAGTTCCTCTTCAACCTCACATGTTCTACACCTGCACAACGACTTCCTTTCTACGAGTTTGCTTGGAGCCTCCCTCATTCATCTCATCCAGTCTCCTAACTTCATGACTAACGCATCAGACCTGTTATACGAAGTTGATTAAACCCATGCTAATCGTGGCTGGGTTCTTAATGCCATCTCATAGCCAACTTGATATGTGATTTCACTCACAGTTAACCTACAACAGAAAGTTTCATTTGGGAAAGAATAAACTTATCGAGCGCAATAAACCATCATTTCCAAATGTTTTATAGTTGTCCGCCTGTGCAGCTGACTGGAGGTTAATCCACATGAAAGACATAGGAATCTCCTACTCATTCAAATATTCTAACCATTTTTCTGAATCAAAACTGTGTTTCATAAAAACAATCAGACCTCATCTTGACCTTGGTCTAATCTTTGGGGTCGTGGTACACAAGTGTTCTTTTTTTTTAGTTGTTTCATTGTCAAAACCATTCTCTCCATACAGCTTCCAAACTTTACTGGCCCAGCACTTTCATGAAATTCGTCCAAGAAACCATTTCCCATCACTAATCTTATAATCGCGCACTTCCATCTCTCTCCAGCAGCGACCAGCGTTCCAAAACATATACCATAACTCTGGGTAGAATGGAATGCACCAGCGTCATCCAATGGCACTCATTATCAAAATAAATATAAGTATGTCGGTTTCCCGTGATATTCATTTCTTAAATTCGCAAAATCAATCATACTCTGATAGTACTTTAGACTTAATGCATTGGGTTTCATCTACACCCTAAACCAAAGTCATTGCCATTAGCACCTATAATATATGGGATATTCTGTACATCACCACGTTTTGCCAGTTCATCCAAAGTATCTTCGAGCACAAAGCCATCAACCACTGGTCCAAACAACAAGCGATTATCATGCTTGGAAAGCTTTGGTAAGATATCCACTAACTTCTGAGCAGGAATTTGACGTAATGCTTGAATATTCTTCGCACTCACCAAGCTTCATAATTTTCTTCACCAGTTTCATACGCTTCTTCAACATTCTTATGTTTAAAGATAGGATTATCTACCCCAGCACCACTTTGAATAATTGCCTTGGCAATCATACCCCTTGTTGTAGGACTAGAAATCAATGTCTGTACACTAATCGCACCTGCGCTTTGTCCAAATAATGTGATGTTATCAGGGATTTCTCCGAAGGCCTCAATATTCTTACGAATCCAACGAATCGCAAACACTTGGTCTAAAAATTCCATAGTTGGACACACAATGTGCGGGATCTTCCTCTTTTAGTTGTGGATGCGCAAAGAATCCAAATATACCAACACGATAATTGATTGTCACAAGAATAACATCATTTTGTACAAAACGCTTCTCCATCAAACGGAACTTCATTTCCATATCCATGGTCAAAGGCACCACCATGGAGCCAAATTGCGACTGGATATCCATGTTCTGATTTGCGATTTGGTGCCCAGATATTTAAATACAAACAATCTTCACTCATTTCTGGATAAGGATACTGCTCATAGTTATAAAACTCTTTCCGATAAAAACGGATTCGCTGCCTTAGGTTGTGGGCAAATCTTTACTATATTCCAAAGCATCTCTAACACCTAACCAACGATCAGGTGCTTGCGGTGAACTAAAACGTAAATTCCCAATTGAGGTTTCGCATAGGTACACCCTTGAATATTAATTTAGACTCTGTCTCTTCACCACGCAATATACCCTGTTCCACTTTTTATTTCAACTGTTTTCATAAAAACCTCCAGTTCAATTCTAATCGCATTTTTCAATATTATACCATTTCTAATTTTTCAAACTAATGAAGAATACATGAAAAAGAGATCACTGGCACAGATCTCGATTTCTTTTTTTATTTTTGGGAGGGAAAGAAATTTATAATTTCTCTGTCAATTAAGACACTTATAATATACCCAAACCATGTGTTGAGATATATGGTGAAATAGTGAAAGTATTGTGAAAGTGTATTTTTTTCATATAATTTTTCTATATTTTTATTAGAAATGCTTATTTAAGCATACATTTTTAATATTAATATTGTTTTTATCAATATTATAGTTTCATTATCTTTGTAATAAGTTTTCAAAAACATATCTAGCTTAAGTATTTTTAAATCATAGAAAAAGAGTTAAATATAACAAATAAATCAGTATAATATTAAATATGGTGGTCTTAATATGCATTCAAAATGTATCATTCATGATTCCTACGTCCTCGTAGCTCAGTTGGATGAGTGACTGCCTCCTAAGCAGTAGGTCGTGCGTTCAAATCGCATCGAGGACGCCATAGTATATGAACTCTAAGCCTTTATTCATCGAGGCTTAGAGTTTATTCTTTTCAAGTTTCCAAACATGATTTATTAGATAATGTCATTATAAAATGACGAAAGCACACTGCAAAACAACGGGAGGTTTTCTCGCTCATTCTGATGAAACTATATCGGCTTTCAAATTCAAATCCGTGTCGTCTACTCCTTAACTAACCACGCAAGCAGGCAATGCGGTAACGGTTGGTACGGCAATTATCCAGTTACCGCAGGCACTTCCTAAAAATCGAGTTTCATTCGTATTCAGTTGTCACTCTCATTTGTTCAAATAGCTATGGTATAATTTTATGTAGATACCAATAGATATTGAAATTCACGAGGAAATAATTGCTATGGACGATAAAAAGAACTTCAAGTTAAACTTGTGCCAAATAATGAAATAGCTATTGCGAATGAATATGACTTTGATAAAAATCATTTTCGACTTAGATAGTCAAGTTGATTTGTTATCCAGCCAAGCGGATAAATATGATTATTTAGTATCTGTTGGTAGCGGAATACTTTGCGGCTTGCTTGATATTCTTTGGGGTTGGAGAGTTCAATTTAGAGCGAGGACGAACTATAGCGAACGATAAAGTTGACGAATCTGTTAAAAAGACCGCCAAGATGTTTGGTTGTAAAGATAATGATTTGCAGTCTTCAGTTAAATTCCTTGATTTCCCTATACCGAGTGACGGCAATACACCTGATTTTGGTGGCGGATTGCAACATCATCTGCGTGATTTTGCTCATCATCCAACAATAGTGGGATTGATGTTTTCGCTACTCACTCAATTTACTTCAAAATCATATGGCACAGATGTAAACGGTTGTTTTTATGGTTGCGAATGTTCCTGAAAAGAGCAAGGCTTTTATCGGTAAAAGATGTTCCTACAAAAATATTATTCGGCACTTTGGTTTGGTTTTTCCATCTTGTTAGTGATATGGCTGGATCGAGCAGTTCTGTTGGAAAAAGCGGAGGCACAGGAATACCCGGTCCGATACTGGCTTTAGCAAAGAATTATCGGTACTTCCAGTCTTTAAAAATCTAAAGGTTGATGATAATTCTCTATCTGTGTTTTTATCAAAACTCTTCAACGGAACTTTACTTGCAAAAGCACGATAAATCTGGGGAAATTATCAAAGACACTGTATTAAAGTTCGATTTGCGTGGAGAACTTGGTGTTGGAATTGAACTTGGACGACAAGCTATTCCTGTTATTGCAAATGAATGTATCGTAAGGACTTTTTATTTTCTTCATCAGTCTTGCAATGGAAATGCATGCAAATAATGTTTCATTCAATTTCTGATATGAAGAATATTGACTGGGCAAAAGTAAAGCCATCGAACAATCCGACGATTGCGAGAATGCTTACAATTTCAACTGGAGTTTTTACCACTCTCGATATAGGTGAAGCTGTAATTTCTCAAAAATATTGGGTTTCTGTTAACTATATAGGTGTTGGACGGTTTGCTATTGCCATAGGCGAAGATGTTAATTGGTGCTTAAAGGCAAGAAAAAGTCAAAAAAAGTAAAAGCAAATGTATGAGGATATAAAACGGTTTTCATTTTTCACAATCAGATGAAAAATTTATGAAAGAATAGGTAATGATATGGATATAGATAAACTTGGCTTAACAGTTGAGCAAACAGAGATTTTTATATAATCTTGAATACTATAAAAACACTGAACGATATAAAAACACTAAGCTACCAATTAACAACGACGGTGTAAAAACAATTAAAAGCAGGAATAGCTTGATGGTGGAAAAAGTATATAGCAAGAGGTTTGCGAGCTTTTTGCAAATTGAGGTGTGGAACTCCATTGGTATAGCGATGAAAAAGAACTAATACAAAAAGTGGAAGAAAACAGAGCCGAATAATACTTGGTTTCGTTTAGTGCTACTTGAGGCTATGCTTTTGAGCCATACTATCCGTTAAGTCTTGAAAAAGATAAAAAGGTAATGATATACCGAGTCGAAAATATAAGGAACTTCAAAAATATCATTAGTGGTTATAAAAAGGTGTTGGCGATAGCTATCTTGATTTGATTTTCAGCGGTGATTATTATACAAAAGGCTATATAAACAGACTTAGAAAATGTTATGATAAAGTACTGCGTGAGTTAAATGAGTTCTAAAAACCGTCTTAACATCGATAACCGTTACTGCAGGGCATTGCGATTGTTGCTACTGCAACAGCAGGAGTATTTGCACCTGCAATCGCCGTCGCTTTGGTCGGATCGAAATTTTGCAGGACTCAGCGGTGCAGCCCTAACCAGCGCTTGTTTGGCTTATCTTGGCGGCGGAGCGATTTGCGATAGGTGGATTAGGAATGGTAGGAGTACAGCAGCTATTGTTGGCGGCGGTGCTATTCTTGGACTTGGCGTCGGTGCAGGGTGTAGGTGGTGCTGTTGGTGCAGCAGGTTTGATGGGTAAGAAAAACACCATTATGCAGTCACGCAAAGTTACTCGTATCAATTAGGGAAATATTCCTTAATGATGAACACGATGTTGAATACTCAAACAGCATTTACGAAAAAGTATGTTCAGAATATCACAGATATTGAAAAAGGTTTGGTTGAGTTAAGACTAAAAGGCAGATGTAGCAAGCGGAAGAGAGAAAAAGAATTAAAGGACAAAAATCAAAAAAGACAGAAGAGTCTGTCGAAGCTATGAAAATCGCACGAAAGAGCTTGCTAAAATTCAAAACTTCTTTTGAAGAAGGATTAAAAGTATCCTCAACTAATTAACAATTACAAATAATGGCGGCAAGGATTTTCCCTGCCGCCATTGCTATATAAAATATGTCTGCTTCGATTGTTCTGATAAATCACCCAAATATTTATATAGAAGTTGTTTAGAGGAATGGTAATCCGTATTAAAAAGCCTTATAAGCTTTTCTGTCCTTTTACTTTATGGCAAGATTTCTAACCAATATCCATCTGGGTCTTCGATAAAGTAAATACCCATTTCCTCATTTTTCAAAACAAATACAACCCATTTCCTCATGCTTCTTATGAGCTGCATCAAAATCATCTACCCTAAATGCAAGGTGAAATTCACACTCACCCAAATCATATGGCTGTGGATGATCGTGAGCCAAGTGAGTTCCAATTCAAAACTCACCAACCTCACTCTTCAGTAAACAATAATAAAAATCATCACTTGTCTTTTCTTCTCACCTCGTGTAAGTCGAGGGCTTCATTGTAGAAACGAATGGATCTTTCTAAATCTGAAACATTTTAAATTCTCATGAATCATTTTTAAACTTCACATCTCTTCTCCTCTCGCTACCTCTGTGTTTCTAATGCGTGACTGATACTCTGGGTATTCCATGATAAAACGTTGAATCACGCTAGGATCTCCCCAGTAGTGAATTGGATAGATGGCATCACAGTCCACATTTTCTAAAAAATATAATAACCCGTCAGCGTAGTGCATTTCCAGTCTTGGGTCAAGTGGAACAAAAGCAACATCAAAATGTCTACCCTTAATTTTTCCAATCTCCGTGTGATATATAGTGCGAAGTTCTAGGTTTTCCTCTTCCGGTTCACCTTCCCAATACCAATCGTTTAAATCGCCACCATGGTAAATCATTCCTTCATCAGTAATAACAATGAAAGCGACACCACTATCGTTTTGAAAATAGAGTCTCAACTTGAATTCCACCATCAAACTGATAGCATTCATCAGGTTTAACAAAGCGATGCTTAATCTTCGATAATCTATTTTCATCACTGATGTCGTTTGCTAATATGGCTTGATAACGCATCTCCCTCTGATTGAGAAGGTCAAATATCAACGGATTATAGTGATCATTGTGAGAGTGACTACAAAAGACCATTACGTCCTTCTCCTTATCGAGAGGTGGTAGCTCTCCTTGTAATAATCAAAAGATACAATAGTAATCTTTGAGTTCAACCAATATACCACTATGAACTAGATATGTTATTTTCATGGTATCACCCCCTTGGAATTAACCACTAACTTTCCTATATTACCTAAAATCAATAAATTAATTTGTATATTAAATTTTTATCCTACTTTCTGAACTTAATAACCATAATTTTTAAATATTTAACACATATACGTAATATCACCATTCTTGCATGTTTTAGCAGCAGTATACTAGTTTGATAACCTTCGTTTCCCTTCTCCTTCATTTATATATTTTTCGATTTACGATTCCTCAAAGATAAATGCTTGAGCAAACTCTTTATAACCGATTGATTTTGCTACTTGAATCGATGCAATGTTATCTAAAAGCACATTCCCATTGAGGAACAATACCTGATTGAATATGGTGATGTGTTGCTAATGCTGCACATAATTTTGCATAGCCTTTTTCTTCTATACTCCGGTAAAGTTACTATTCCTGTATGCTGAATATCCCCTCCATATGATGGCATATCTGGTGCATCACATAACGCTACAAGTTCATCATCAATGATATATCCAAAGAAAAAGCCTTTATCAACTTTTTCCTTCAAAATAGGCTTTGAGCCAACCTATTTCAGTAACTGATGGATATGCTGAAAAAGTCTCAAACAGTGGATAATCATCTCTTTTTAGTATTCTTGCATCTTTATAATCAAAAACACGTTCTTTTACAAACTCCATTAATTGGTATGCTTTTGAAGGATAAGTCTGGTTGATTGTAATCAATTCCTTAGCATCTGTTAGTTTCGTAAGTTCATCAAAATAAGACTGGTATTTAGTGAATAAGCTATGATACAAAGCATCTCCTTTACACAAGATATATATCGAGTATTTACATCCAAATCCTTTTTAATATAAGACTTCTTTCATCGGCACAAACAAACTGTATACCATGTTCAAAAATTACTTATATCTACTCCACAAAAGTAAGAATAATAATCATATGTTATTTTTAATTTCTCTAGCATCTATTTTCATATAATCCCTATCTATTAATATGAGTTTTAAAAATAACTATCTAATATAGCATCTTTTATAAAAATATTATACATTGCAAAATATGCTAAAGAGAAAAACAGTAACCAATATTAAATAGCAACAATACTATTTCTATTTTTATTACAACCTTTTAAGTTCAAAAACATCTATTTGTGAAAAATAATAGAATAAATATTGTTTTCATGATATTTAATTTCACTGGTCGGTTCAATTTTTCCATTCAAAATAATATCATTATTAAAGGTGATTCTTCTACTTTTTCTCCAAAAGCATTGGTTATTATAATTTGACAGCAATTCAATAAATATGCACAGATAGCCGTAGCATGAGAAACAACCAATACCTGCTCACCTTCATTTATGCTTTTCAAAATTTTTATTAATAAACTAATTTTTCATCCGTTCTTTTGCTTGGTTTAAAGATTCTCCATTCTTATTAGCATAATCATAATCTAAATATTGTTTTAGCCAAAAATCCTCATAAGCTTCCCCAATAATTCGCTCATGCAAATCATATAAAATCTCAATTTTATTACTTATTTGCTTTGCAGTTTCTACTGCTCTAGTATATGGAGATGTATAGCAATAATCTATATTTAAAAACAATGCACGCTTAGATTCTGCAAGTTTCAAACCTTCAGTCGAAAGAGGATTAATGATGTTTCTAGATTAATCTTTTCAGGAATTGAGTGTCTCATTAAATATATTGTTTTCATTTTATCCTACACTTTTTATTTTTTTAATAATCATGATTTGTCTGTACTTAGCTTACTAATACTTCAGAAGCATTCACATACATCATTTGCTCGAGATTCAGATTGTTAATGATACTTGTTTAAATAATCAATAAAAATAGTTAGGAATACAAGCACTGATTTGTTATCATCATCTTCACAAACCACACCATATCTCTTGTTTTTATATGTAGTATTTGTTATAGAACCAATCGTTTTTCCCGGAGGCTGTATCGATCACCCTATATTTCCCCAAATTGAAATCGCCCATTGCTACCCAAGAATTAAAAATTTGTCTTATAAACCCTTCTATTCCCTTCTGTTGCAATGATGATATCCCCAAAAGAATGACCTAGATTAAATGAATATTTTACATATTCTTTCTTACTGAAGAGTGTTTTATCTTCAATTACCTTTTTCTGAATACTACCAATCTTTTCCTTTGATACTTCGTAAAAAGCCAAAAGTATACCCATCTTTATTTGTAGTTAATAAAGTACTATACAACTCTTCGTTTTTCGTATAAACTCTATATACACCATCACCTATTTCTTTATCACAATCGACAAATAAACAATATTTATTTTCTTTTGCAATCTTACCCAGTTCTGATTTAGTAGTATTTTTCAATTATGCTAAAGCACCTCCAAGAACAGTTAGTCCCGTACTAACAGTTGTCCCTACAATCACTTCTTTCATAGCACCCTTAAAAAAGCATCTTTAATTATCCCCATAATGTCCCCTTTAACTAACTATGTATATTCTAAATCTTATTAAAAATACCCCATTTTTCAATGCACGATTATAAAAATCATCATAATGATATGCACTGATACTACACTTATTATTTTTGATTCTGTCTTTAAAACCAATAATAAATTCATTTCACATCAAATCACATAGTATTTTATTAGCACTCTCTAAATGAATGTGCTAAAATCTTTTTATCCGAAAGGAGTTTTATATATGAATGATAACAAGAAGAAAAACCTCTTGTGTACTACTATGCATTTGTCGCAATTGTATTAGTATTACTCAACTTGGTTTTACGACCTGTTCTTCAGCAGGCACAAATTGAAGAAGTTCCTTATAGTACATTTATTCAACAAACCACCGATGACAAAATTGATGAGGTGACAATTGAGTCCTCTCCAGATTACATACAAGCTCAAAGATGGTGATACAGTATACTCTACTGTAAAAAGTAAATGACCCTGATTTAGTTGACCGTCTCGAAAGTCATGATGTGAAATTCTCTGGTACACGTGTACAACAGGGTTCTCTGTTTATGAACATCTCTTTGGTTGGATTCTTCCAATCATCATTGCGGTAATGTTAATGCGCTATGTTAACCGCACAATGCAAGGCGGAAAAGGATTCTCCACTTGGAGGTGGCGGTCTAGGTGGTATGTTTAACCTAGGTAAGTCAAAACGCTCGTGTACACGATAAAAGATAAAAACAACGATTCGTTTCCATGATGTTGCTGGTGAAGATGAAGCCAAAAGAGAAATCTGCAGGAAATTGTAAACTACCTACATGATCCATCGGTTCAAATCCATTGGTGCGACTATGCCAAAGGGTATTCTCTTAGTTGGTCCTCCAGGAACAGGTAAGACCATGCTTACAAAAGGCAGTTGCTGGTGAATCAAACGTACCATTCTTCTCTATCTCGGGCTCAGAGTTTGTAGAGATGTTCGTAGGTATGGGTGCTTCCAAAGTTCGTAGCTTATTCAAAGACGCAAAAGAAAAAAAGCACCATGTATTGTATTCATCGATGAAATCGATGCGATTGATAACGCAAAGCGTAATGCAGGCAACTTTGGTAGTAATGATGAACGTGAACAAACATTAAACCAGTTACTCACAGAAATGGATGGATTTGAAGGTAATAATGGTATTGTCGTACTAGCAGCTACAAACCGTCCTGAAAATCTAGACCCAGCTCTACTACGTCCAGGTAGATTTGACCGTCGTGTACCAGTTGAGTTACCTGACCTTCAAAGGTCGTGAAGATATCTTAAAAGGTACACGCAAAGAAAGTTAAGACCGAGCCAGGTATTGATTATAACGTAGTTGCACGCATGGCTTCTGGTGCTTCTGGTGCAGAACTTGCGAATATTATCAATGAGGCAGCTCTACGCGCTGTACGCGAAAAGAGAAATGCAGTAAGTCAGAAAGACTTAGAAGAAAGTATTGAAGTTGTTATTGCAGGATATCAAAAGAAGAATGCAATTCTAACGGATAAAGAAAAAACTAGTTGTTGCATATCACGAAAGTAGGACATGCATTAGTTGCGGCATTACAAACACATAGTGCACCAGTACAGAAGATTACAATCATCCCACGTACAAGTGGTGCTCTGGGTTATACAATGCAAGTAGAGAAGGTAATCACCCACTCTACACAAAGTCTGAATTAGAAAACCGTATTGCGACACTTACAGGTGGTCGTGCAGCAGAAGAAGTTGAATTTGGACAAGTTACTACAGGTGCATCCAATGATATCGAACAAGCAACAAAGATTGCTCGTGCTATGATTACACGCTATGGTATGAGCGATGAGTTTGATATGGTCGCAATGGAGACTGTAAATAACAAATACCTTGGTGGCGATGCTTCACTTGCATGTTCAGATGGTACAGCTTCAACAATTGACCAAAAGGTTGTAGCACTCGTGAAACAACAACACGAAAAAGCAAAACAACTATTAACGGAACATAAAGCAGATCTTGATCGAATTGCACAGTTCTTATATCAAAAAGAAACAATTACTGGCGAAGAATTCATGGCGATTCTTGAAAAGAAAGAAGACTTTAAATTACCAGTAGTATAATAGCCTTCACATTCGTGAAGGTTTTTCTTTGCCAAAAGAAAAACCGGTATTCACCGGTTAAAAGTTTCTCGCTTCAATGTCCATCACCATGTTTACTCTACGTTCATGGCGACCACCTTCAAATTCAGTATTCATGAATTCATCTACAAGCATCTTCGCTGTTTCAATTCCAATGACTCTTGAACCAAAAGCGATGACATTTGCGTTATTATGTAATCTTGAATATCTAGCACTATATGGTTCAGAGCAGATACATGCACGAATACCTTTCACTTTATTGCATGCAATCCCAATTCCAACACCAGTTCCACAGATTGCGATACCACGTTCTACTTCACCATTTACAACAGCCATTGATACCTTTTCACCCCAAATAGGATAATCTGTGCTTTCAGATAAATCTGTACCGTAGTTAACAACCTCATGACCTTGTGATTCAAGATATGCAACAAGTTCCTTCTTCATCTCTACAGATGCGTGATCATTTGCAATACCAATTCTCATGCGGCTACCTCATTTTTCAAATCTGAATGATTCTGTCTATACCATAACAAGAATGCTCCTGCTAAGAATACAAAGATAGAAATAAACTGCGATGTTGAGAAGATCCAAATCTGTCCACGGATTAAATCACCACGTAAGAACTCTACTAAGAATCTACCTAATCCATAAAGAACTAAGTACCACGCTGCTGTATCTTCAGGATGCTTGCCCTTTCAATAAGTTTCTCAATAAGAATGCAAAGATTAAGAAGTTACCAGCAGAAGAAATTAACTCAGTAGGAACAACCTTGATACCAGCACCAGGTCCAAGAGACTCTGCTGGGAATTCTACACCATACCAAGCTGTTGTTTGAATACCATAACAGCATCCCGCAAAGAAACATCCAATACGTCCAAAGCCTTGTCCAAGTGAAACCGCAGGCATTAATACATTTGCATACTTCATGAAGTCCCACTTCTTCCACTTACAGTAGATCCACGCCGCAATAATACCAGCAATGATACCACCATAAACTACAAATCCTTCATTACTCAAAATTACAACAGGATTTTTCAAGAATATATCCCACACCGTCGCAATATAGAGTAACTTCGCTCCAATAAATCCAAAGATAATGATAAAGAAAATCATTCCATCAATCTTTTCATATTCTAGTCCTTGTTTTTTTGCTAGACGTTCTGATAACCAGAACGCAAACAAAATGCCAACTGCAATCATGAATCCATATCCATGTACAGTTACAGGACCAATTTTAAACCAATCATTAAACATTAAAAAGCTTCCTCCATGTATCTATTTTAAGTGATTGTATCGAAAATGAGAAGTCAGGCTATTCCGACTCTCTTCTTCACCTATTTTTCTTTTTCAGTTTCTACTATTCTTCTTCTTCAACTTCTGCATCAATAATCTTTCCATTTTACTTCAAAAGCTCTTTAAGAACTTATGGAATTTATCTGCGATAAATAAGACCACGAAGATATCAGAAACTCCACAGTAAACTAAACTTACTCCAATTACAACAAACAAGATTTTTTGTAGTTCTGCTCAGTCAAAAACAAACATAACAACAAAACCAAGTACGATAGAAACAGCTGCTAATACAATGTACGTTGCGTATTGGGATGAACCTATTCGTTTCGCAACGACTGCATTCTGTAACTTATCAAAACCATCCGCAACGATAACAAGTCCAAGTAGGATTGGAATGATATCTAGCAAGATTTGTTGTTTAAAGATAATAATAAGACCAGCAAATATTGCCATGATCCGATTGAGAATTCATTACGACGCAAACTCTCTTTTACATTGATAACAAAGTATGTTGTAAGAGAAACAATACCATATACAACTAATGCAATACCTAATACATAAGCAATCAGATTCTACTACTTTCTGGATAAACGATTAGTAATAAACCTGCAAGAATATATCCAATTCCAACTAATATAGATCTCCATTTAATTTGTTTTAACATAGTAACCCCTTTTTCCATAGAACTATAGTATCACCAAAATCACAAAAAGAAATAATAGGAAACACATCTTACTAAAAATTCTTTATATTTTTCAGTATTTGAACTTATATTTTCTTTGTCAGAATCAATCCATCGTCCTTAACAAAAATAGGATTATTTTTCTACCAAAGGATTTTCATTTGTGACGATTGTATACTCACAAATATCATCACCGTTTTGAACATGTTTTTGATCGTATCAGATATAGTTGTAATGCCTGTATCATCTGATGATCCATATTACAAAAATGTGCAAGATCTCCATCATTTCATGTTTCTCACAATAGTCTTTAATCGGACATCCTCTTAGTACAAAGTGAATACCATCATCGATATCATGTTGTACTTCCATTCCCCAAAGTATTGTGCCAATCATTGTGAAGATGTGGTTCTAGTTTTTTTCTGATATTTATCTAACGATTTAATGATAAGATTTCGCACAAATTTTCTTTCTATCAAAAACTTACCTGGAATTTTTCGAAGTGTATTCAAACCATCTTCCATAACATCATGAATCACAGTATCAATCTCTTCCTTTGTTAGGTTTCTTCCTACCACATCATATAGAGCAATTATCCACGCTACTTCATAGAGATTGTGACTCATTGAATTTGCTACACCACCAATATCTGGTGCTTCATCTAAGATTTGATTATATCGTTCTTCTATCTTTTTGCCAATAAGAATCAACCTGATCTAACCCATACCGTTTAGCAAGAAAAATTTTGACATGCACGTTTCATTCTCTTTTTGATATTTTCTTGTAATTGTTATCTTTTCTTTCTGACTTAGCATTCGTATCACTATCCCTTTCAATCATACTTATAGTCATAATCACGTAACAACTTCATTATTAGTTCAAAATTTAATCTAACTTCAGTTTTAGATTAGCACAGTTCACTATAACTAACAATGTGATTTACAATATTCAAATTTTTTTCCCACATAGTCATAATAAAAAAACGACTCTAAGGTCGTTTTTATCTTTTAGTGGAGCTGAGGAGAGTCGAACTCCTGTCCAAGAATAGTTCCACATTTGCGCATCTACAGTTTATCTCACTGTAAAGTAAGACAATAACCACGACAGTGAGCGAACAAGTTATTGAATTTACCTGTAAATTGTCGGGTTCCCCCTACAGGCATTGGGTTCACCGTATCCATTTATTTACGCAATCAATACAGAATGGCTAAAGCATTGATTGGGTTGCTGCAACGCATCAAGCGTTCTTAGGCAGCAAAAAGCGAAACTATTTGTTCTATTTGCGTTTTAAATTTATTTAGTGATTAGGTCACCACTCCACTGCCGCACAAATCAAACATAAACCTGTCGAAACCATGACAGCCCCATTGGTTATTTGTAACGCAATTGGAATATATCACGCTACAAGGTTCATTGCAAGTACCTTGCTAAAAAAATGAAACTATAGGTTTAAAAATAAAAATCCCAAAAAAAGGGATTTTGTTTTTTAATAATGTAATTTTAACGCTTTCTCCATCGCACGTTTTGCATCACGTAATTTCTCTGTTTCACGTTTGTCATACAGATCTTTACCCTTTGCTAATGCAATTTCGAGTTTAGCTCTTCCATCCTTCAAGTACATGCGTACAGGAATTAGAGTATAACCTTTTTAATTTTACTTTTTGATGTAAACGGAAGATCTCTAACTTATGTAATAGTAGCTTTCGATCACGTGTTTCATCAACGTTAAAGATATTTCCATACTTGTAAGGAGAGATATGCATTCCCTTTAATCCAAGCTTCACCACGATAAATTGAGATATAGGAATCTTGGAAATTGAATCTTTCCTTGTCTAACTGATTTTAATCTCTGTACCTGTCAAACACAATACCACCTCGAACTTCTCCTCAAGGAAGTAGTCGTGTGAAGCACGTCTATTTAGGGCCACTGTTTTTCATGCGTCTTTTTCTGCCATGCGTCATCTTCCTTCCGGCTGATTTCCCTTTCAAGAAAGGTTTCTTATCACCTTGTTTTGCATGCCCTGGTTTTGAGCCATCAAGTTTACCACGTTTGGAAGATGAGAATGATTTGTTATCCTTCTTATCTCCAAATTTTTATCCCCAAATTTCTTGTTACTAAATTTCTTATCACCGAACTTCTTATCATCTCTTGGCTTACGGGATGATGTTGAACGATGATCGTCTGAAAAACGATTACGTCCCGAAGTAAATTTAGAAGGTTTTTGCAATTGCAAAATCAACAGTACCTGCATCTTTATTCGCATCAACAACTGTTACCTTTATAGGGCATACCAATACGATATGTCTTCTTACGTCTTTGACCCTACAAGTTCAAAAGCGATCTTTATTAAACTCATAATAGTCATCATCCAAGTCTGCAACACGAATCATGCCTTCCACAGTATTCTCTAGTTTTACATACATTCCAAAACTTGTAATACTTGAAATAATACCAGGGTATGTCTTACCAATTCTGTCATGCATGTATTCAGCAATCTTCATATCTTCACATGCATACTCTGCATCCTGACTATTTCTTTCACGAATGCTTGCATGTTCAGCTTGTTCTTTGCATTTTTCTAAATCAATTGCACGCTGTTCTAAGTTGTCATTTGCTTGGAAACAATACTTACGTAACATACGATGTACAATCAAGTCTGGATAACGACGAATTGGAGATGTAAAGTGTAGATACTCATCTTCTGCTAGACCAAAATGTCCAATACAAGAAGCATCATATCTTGCCTTTTGCATGCATCTTAGTAACATAGTACTTAATACCGGATATTCAGGAAATCATGTACTGATGCTAAGTATCTCTGTAATTCATTTGGATAAATTGCTGTTTTACCTAATACTAGTTTATGTCCCATACCTTCAGAGATACGAACAAATTCTTTCATCTTCTTTGCAGTTGGGGGACTCATGTATACGATAGATAGATGGAACATCTAACCACTTCATATAGTTCGCCACAGATACATTTGCCGCAATCATACAGTCTTCAATGATTCTTTCAGCATGGCCACTCATGCGTGCATGTACATCAATTGGATAACCATTCTCATCAACTTCTACAACTGTTTCTGTACCATCAAAATCAATAGCACCCTTCGCTGTACGATTTGCACGAATTGCGTCAGCACAATCTCTTAAATCGAAGAATAGATTTCCTAAATGTTTATATTCCTCCTGCAGTTTTTCATCACCATCAAGAATTTTGTTTACATTTGCATATGTCATACGCTCTGTAGAACGGATAACACTTGGATAGATAGAGTATTCAGAAATCTTACCATTAAAATCAACATTCATTTGGCATGTGATTGTCAATCTTTCTACATATGGATTTAAGGAACAGATACCATTACTTAATTCATGTGGCAACATTGGCACAACTCTATCAGTTACGTATGTTGAACAACCACGCGCAAGAGCTTCTTTTGTCTAAAGCACTATTCTCTGTTACATAATGTGATACATCCGCAATAGATACCTTTAATACCCAACCGTTTTCAACAGGCGTTACACCCACAGCATCGTCAAAGTCTTTCGAATCATCACCATCAATTGTAACGATTGTTTCATTTGTTAAATCAACGCGTTCTTTCTTATCACTTTCCTGAATTTCCTGGGGAATTGTTTTAACTTCTTCCATGACAGCTTCAGGGAATTGTGGATCAATATCATGGTCAAAAGAATCGCAAGAATATCTACGCCTGGATCATCCTTATATCCAATAACACGTTCAACGTATACAACAATGGCAGTACCATACTTCTGTATACGACAAAGAACCTTCATTCCCTCGACAGGCAGAAAATCTTGATCATATTTTACTGTAATTAACTTATCCTGTAGCTTTTCATCATCAGGAATAAACTTTAGTCTCTTTCCACGTGGCAAGAATGTACCAATCATAAAATCCTTTGCACGCGAAATAACTCTTAAAACTTCACCATACGTTTCCCAAAGGCTTTGCAGCGGACAAGAACTGTATCACCATCTAGTGCAGTATTTTGATCTGTAGGGATCAATCTTAATTGATTCCCTATCCTCACGGTCTACAAAAACCTAGTCCTGAACGGTTGATAGAAATTCTACCAGTCACTACACCAGCCTGTTTTTGTGTTAAATATTGGTTATCATCTGATCTAAATAATAGTAATTCATGTTCTAATTCAGATAATGCTTGGCTTACTTTTTACGAAATCTGATGAAGAAGTCATTCCAAGCGCACTTAAAAATATCGTCCACTCTACGATTCTTCTTTGGATGATTTTCAATATATTCTAATAGCTTCTCTTTTAAATTTTCCATAATTCTTCTTTCTGTTACAGCTTATTGAAGCTGTATCTATTCTTAATCTTCTGTAAATAAGCAATATCTGATAACAACCAATGTCTCTTCGTAAGAAAAAACCGGCTTTCACCGGTTACTTAATCACTCTTATCGCGATAACTAAAGCAAAAAATGCAATTCCAAGTACCAACGTTAGATTAGAAATGACCTTCTCAGATCCTCTTTCCTTTGTGTTGGCAAATAGATTTAAACCGCCATTTCCAGTGAATGCACTAGAAATACCGTCAGATTTTCCACCCTGTAATAGTGATAAAATAATCAGCAAAGCCGATACAACCATTAATATAGCGTTAAGCATCTAAAAAGCTCCTTTCGCTTGCCACAGTATTATAACATCGCTTTATATTGATGTCCAATACCACTTTACTTCTTCTCAGGATCCTCTTCTTCTGATTTAGAAGTTTCTTCATTTACAACACCCTCATCCTTAGCAGGCTGTTCTTCTACTACAGTTTTCTCTTCCTGGATAGTTACTTCAGGCTGTAATTCTTCTTTATCAACTGAGTGCTCGTCTTTAACAGACTGCTCTTCCTCTGTAATAGTTTCTTCTTCCTTTTACAGACTCTTCAGGTTTTGTAGTTTCTTCTTGTTTTACAGGCTGTGGTTCTACTACTTTCTTTTGCGTCACGGCGTTTAATATAGACAACACCAAGTGTAATAATCGCAACTAAATATAATAGATATCCTATACCAACACCCTGACGAAACGCAAAGATTGGATTCCAAATGATAAAATGAAATTAGCGCTATAAGGATAGATTTCTCTAATTTCTGTTCATCTTTTACAAGTACACCACGAATCACAAATACACCAAGAGCTATGATCGCTGATGCAACGAATGGTCTTGTACCGAATGCAGGTACTTCAATACGACCATTACTCATAAATCTCAAGAATGGTGAAATAATTAATGCAATACTCGCTCCTGTTACAACCTTATCTGCTTTATATGCAGCCTGTAACTTTGCAATTAAACTACCTTCAAAACATGGTGTCGTATCAAATTCATCCTTTTGAAAAATCTTAAATATACAAATATTAGTAAGATAACCAAACTAATATCCGCTAGAATGCGAATAACATTGACTGTGCCTAATAAATAAGAATATCCAGATCTAGGATTGAGAAATTAACAATTCCAAATGATAACCATGAATAAAGATTCTCTACCACACCAGTACCAAAAATCTACAAGAGCTTCTGTCTTTTGTAAATTTTTCAATTTGCTTTTACGAGATGTCCAATTAAACTAAATAGCCATAACAAGTTAACAATTCTAAGTGTAATGAATACTTTTTCATTTTTTTCTTTAATGTAAACACTATTTCAATGACTGATGAAATCAAAGAAATAGTGTTGCCATACTAGCCATTGCATATAGATTTAGTTTCCCAAAAGCTTGGCAATACTGCAATCTTAAAGAATGAAGCTATAATGATTGCCAACTGGCTGCATAATAATGCAAGGAATACTTTATTAATCAGAGTTTTCTCTTTTGTTAAATTACGAATGAAGTTTTCCATATTATCTCCCTTTTTATATTTATAAAACCACTATAAAGCCAGGAATGATTCACCTTATCTTTACAGTGGTTTTATTATACATCATTGTTGATTGTAAGAAAATTAATACATTATAAATTATTTAGATATATCACTCACAAATACATGCATGCATATTAGAATTGTGGAAAGAAAATTCGTAGCAACCTTGTAAAATCAGGTAAATCACTCTTTCCATCTCTAATGTTCAAGGCCAGTTGAACACTATCTGTGATAATACCATCTACATCTGACACCATAAAGCGTATGATTGATCCAAAGGAATTTGCAGTCCATACGTCCACTTTCTTTCCTGCTTCATGTAGGTTATCAATTCTTTTGACGTTGCTAATTCCTCTTCCAACCCAACCGCATCCACTTCCATCGTCTCTATTTCTCCATAGGCAATAAAGCATAGATACTCTGTTTCTACATCAGGATAGGTACTCTCAACTTGTGTAATCAAGTTTGCATTCAAACTGATAATACGTACTTGATTAACCATATCTCTTTCTACAAGCATTTGATAGACATCATTTGCCATCTGCATACCTGCACTCTTTCCTTTAATTCAATGTAGAGTTTAATTTCATCTTTTGCAGTATTTAGTATCTCTTCTAAGGTTGCGATTCTCACCTGATGCCCATCAGGAGCTGTAATTCTGAGTTTTTATCTCCTCTAGCGTGAGCTCCTGTATTGTACGCGGATCGTTACATAGCGTTTTAGCGTATTATCATGGAAGATAACATAATGACCATCTGCAGTTCTTTGAACATCTATTTCGGATGCAGAGGCACCAGCCTCTATTGCAGCACGAATTGACTCTACTGTGTTTTCTGTCGATAAATCTCCGCCGCCGCGATGTGCAATTACTTCTGTTGCATATTCCTTTGGGAACAAGTCATCAAAAATTCTTGCACCAACATATCCCAATAAAAAGTGATGCCAAAAAGACTTATCGATATAACAAAGCGGAAACTCTTTTGGAAAAGAACTGGAGTTGTAAACTTTTCTTCTTGATAACCCGCAAGTGTACATTCATCATAGACACGAGTGATACACATTGCTTGTGCCTGAATAAATATCATTGTAAATAAGAAGATAAAAATCAGACCCATAATCACTACCATAATAATTAGATAGTGATACCAGAATTTCGCTTGCATAATCCAATGTGATACATAGTACGGCACAACAATAATACTCATCACTCCTACTACAAGTATCAAGAAGAACATTCCAAAGAATTTTTAAATATGACAAAACAATTCTCTTCAATGCTTGAAAAATAAACTTCGGGATTCATGCATGGATGTGGCTAGTGAATAGTTATCAAAAAGAACTCCATGGAAAGTAAATACATGAATAATGCCAATAAAGTCTCAAAAAGTAATACTAAAATAACATATGCAAGCATATATACATAGTTTGAACGAATGACAGAATAAATAAATTGTGGTACCGCATGTTTTGTTAGACGCAAACCAATCATTGCGGTATTCAGGGGAATAATCACCGCAAAATACATTCCAACTAGACAACCCCTAAAAGTTAATGAACTTCCGTGATATACGAACTGCAGTTGAGATGATTTCCTTCATCTTTTTCTTTTGATTGTATAGAATATTACGACTTAATAAAATCAGTATGATAATATCAAGTGCCATATATATCGTAAATAATATTGTTAAAGCAATTAAAACAGCCCAACCATACCAACTGCGTAGCAATGATGGAAGTTCCCCACTACTGACAGAGTATATACCTGTTAGGTTCATGATAGAACCAAGGATGCCTTCCGCAAAAGAAACCATCATAAATAGAATGATTTTTGCAGGAATCTGATAATACAAAATTTCTGGTAACCCATGCCAATAATAGCGCAATGAAAATACTCTATCTTGTCCTGGTAAGTTCTTGGTTGTTTTCATACATATTATTTAACCACATAATTACACCATTCGCACATGGATTATCCATCATAAAAGGAAGTATCCATAGACACTTCCTAATTTAAATCATTTGGTTCTTATTGTTCACAAGCTAAATCAAAGAGTACATTTGCGTAAATTGCACAAGCAAGAATCATTGTTTCAATTTCAAATCCTTCATCTGCTTCATGTTCAGCACCTACCCATGACGCATATTCACGTGTTGGGAAGATAGGGCCAAATGCGGCAAAGTTGTCAAAACTACGAGCATATGTACCACCACCGATACGTAGAGGAGGCGTATAAGTATCACCACTAAATGCACGATAGTGCTTCAAGCAAGTTTGAATCAGTTCACTGTTAGGATCATTCAATAACCACTTAGAATCATCTACTAATTCTGTATCAATATGTAATACTTCCTTGATGATATCTGCACTTCTCTTTAGTAAATCACTACCTTCACATTCGTTTGGATAACGATAATCTAATGCAAAGTACACCTGACCATCTTCAATATTTGCCTTACCCATATTGAAAGTTAAAGGCCCCATATATGCACCATCATAAGCAACCTTTAATCCAACACCATATGGATCCTTAAATAACTTCACAGCATTTAAGCTGAATTCATCGTTATAGCAACTACCAACAAATTCAAACATCTTCACAGCCGCATTTACACCCATATAAGGACGAGACGCATGGAATGGCTTTCCATCAATATGGTAATGTGCTCCAGCTTCATCCTCGTGAGCATTCACCAGTTAACTCATTGGCAAGTAAGAACTTTTCAAAGTATTCCTTTGCAAGCGGCTTATCAACGATTACATCAGCCTTACTGATAACTACATTAAATGCAGTACCAGACTTCATATACTTGATACAAGAGTCAATCTTGCCTTGTGCAGTAAAGTCTAAAATACCCTTTTCTGCATAGATACATGGGAAGTCTGCATCTGGTACGATACCCATAATTGGATTCTTACGTACTTTCTTATAGTAAAGAATTCCTGCAGATGTGTTCTCTTCATCTGTACCCAATATCATTTGAATATTATGTTTTAACTTATAGCCCTTGTCTTTTAATATCTTCATTGCGTAATATGCCGCAATTGCAGGACCCTTATCATCACAAGTACCTCTACCCATGATATAGCCATCTTTGATTTCTCCACCAAGTGGATCGAAATGTCCAGCCATCACCGATAGGCACAACATCTAAATGTCCAAGTACACCAACAGATTCTTCTAAATCACCATACTGAATCACACCAGCATAACCATCTACATTCTCAACTTTAAAAACCATCGCGTTTACCAATCTCTAATGCTTTGTCTAAGCACTTTGCAATGTTTGATCCAAAAGGTGCTTCTTTGTTTGTCAGCGAAAACGATCATCACGTACGGATTCAATCTTTACAAGCTGTCTTAAATCTTCAATCTATATTATCTTGATACGCACGTGCTTCATCAATAAATTTCATCATTGAAATCCTCCTACTCTAATAGTATCATTCAATTCATTTTTAAAGGGAAGCCATCTGATAAATTATTTGTATTTTTTTGGAATTCGACACGAATCATTTGGCCTGTCTTGACAAGTACTTGCATGTAAGATTACTATTTTCTATATTTTTAGGAGGTCTGCAACATGAAACAACAGCGAATGAATTTTCTCTTACGTATATTATTTATTGTTTTAATCATTGCGATATCTGGTGCTGCAGTTCTTCAAATCTTCGCACCAGAATATATGGGTAGTCATGCTGCATATGGCATCTCAACAGGATGGCAAAGAGAAATTGGTTTTTGGAATATAGCAGTCCTTGTAATATTAGTTACAGCCTACCGTCATTACAATTGGATCTATTTACAATCCATACTACTGCTTTGATTCTTGGTGGTATAGGTATTGGTACAAATCACTTCATTCATTATTTACAAATGCATGAAACCGTTAATCTAGTAGGAGCAATCGAAAATTATCTACTCGTGATTGGTTGGATCGTTGGATGGAGTATTGAAAAGAATAAACAACACAAATAATATATAAAGACACTTAGGGTACCTGCTAAAAATAAAAAACCTCTCATATTATTATCTTTTTGCTAAGAAAGAAATAAGTAGAGAGTAGGCCATAAATGGCTATTGATTATATTATCATATTTACTATGAAATTTATATCAATAGTAAATTCATAGTCTATACAAAAATCTATATTTCATGAAAAAAAGTTCACATATGAGTGAACTTTTTCAAATCATTCTTATTTTGAAGAAAAGAGCCTTAACGTTGTAGAAAGCCTGTCTTCCACGGTATTCTGCAACTTCACCTAATTCTTCTTCGATTCTCATCAACTGGTTGTACTTAGCGATACGGTCTGTACGGCTCATAGAACCTGTCTTGATCGGCCAGCGTTTGTAGCAACTACTAAGTCAGCGATTGTTGAATCTTCAGATTCACCTGAACGGTGAGATACAACTGCTGTGTACTTAGCTTCCTTAGCCATTTCGATAGAATCTAATGTTTCTGTTAATGTACCAATCTGGTTAACCTTAATTAATACAGCAGTTAGCTGCCTTTAATTCAATACCCTTCTTGATATATGTTGTGTTTGTAACGAAGAGGTCATCACCAACAAGCTGAACCTTTTCGCCTAAACGTTCTGTTAACTTAACCCAACCATCCCAGTCGTTTTCAGCTAAACCGTCTTCGATTGAGATTAATGGATACTTCTCTACCCATGAAGCTAACATGTCGATCATCTGTTCAGATGTCTTATCACCTTCACCAGAACGTGTTAATTCATAAACACCCTTTTCAGCGTTATAGAATTCAGAAGCAGCTAAGTCCATAGCGAAGCAGATTTCTTCACCTAACTTGTAGCCAGCCTTCTCAACAGCTTCAACCATTAAAGCTAATGGACCTTCGTTACCTAATGTCTCTAATGGACCGTTGTTTCCAGGTACGCATGATGGAGCATATCCACCTTCGTCACCTACAGCTGTGTTGTACTTGTAGGACTTTAATACCTTCTTTAAGTTATGGAATACTTCAGAACCCATACGAACTGCTTCGTGTAAGTTCTTAGCACCAACAGGCATAATCATGTATTCCTGGCAGTCTGCAGAAGAATCAGCGTGCTTACCACCGTTTAATACGTTCATCATTGGGATTGGTAATACCTTAGCGTTTGCACCACCAATATACTTGTATAATGGTAAAGCCATAAAGCATCAGCAGCGACTGAGCGGCAGCTAATGAAACAGCTAATGTAGCATTTGCACCAAGGTTGCTCTTGAATGGTGTTCCATCAAGATCAAGCATTGTCTTATCAATTAAGTTCTGGTCAAATACATTTAAACCGATAACTTTTGGAGCAATCTTTTCATTTACGTTAGCAACAGCCTTTAATGTACCTGTTCCAAGGTAACGATTCTTGTCTCCATCACGAAGCTCTAAAGCTTCACGTTCACCTGTAGAAGCACCTGATGGAACGATAGCACGTCCCCAAGCACCTGACTCAGTTGTAACTTCACATTCTACTGTTGGATTTCCACGGGAGTCTAAGACTTCGCGTGCATGCACTTCAGCAATTGGATCAATAAAATTAGGCATCTAAATTTTCCTCCTATGATAACCTAAAACATATTCTCTCAGCTAAGCTGAGTAAGAACCTATTTTGTAGCGTCAATAATTTCCTTGAAGGATTCAACCTTTAGGATGCACCACCGATTAACGCACCATCGATGTCTTCGCAAGCCATATATTCCTTGATGTTTGTTGGCTTAACAGATCCACCGTATTGAATACGAACTGCTTGAGCAGTTGCTTCATCATATAAGCCCTTCACTGTTTCACGAACTAACTTTGCAGCAAGCTTCAGCTGTATTTACATCAGCACTCTTACCTGTTCCGATAGCCCAGATTGGTTCGTAAGCGATAACCATCTTGGATACTTCTTCAGCTGTTAATCCAGCTAAAGAACCAGCTAACTGAGACTTAACAACTTCTTCAGTCTTACCAGCATCGTATTCAGCTTCTGTTTCACCCTACACATAAGATAGGTGTGATGTTGTCAGCGAATAATCTCTTGCACTAGCAGCAAGCAAGCATCTCGTTTCGTTGTAATATGACGTCTTTCAGGGTGACCGATAATGCAGTATGTAATACCGATTTCCTTTAACATTGGTACAGATACTTCGCCTGTGTATGCGCCAGAATCCTTTTTCATGGCAGTTTTTCAGCGGCGATTAATAAGTTCTTAGAGCCTTAACACAAACGTCTAAGTCACGTATGGAGCACCGATACCATAATCAGCAGCTTCTGTGCCTGTTAATACTTCTTCAATACCCTTCATGAACTCAGCAGCTTCTGAAGGTGTCTTGTTCATTTTCAGTTACCAAAAATTACTGGTTTTCTTGTCATGTTTCTTTTCCTTACTTCTCAGGAATAATAGCGATTCCTGGGAGTTCCTTTTCCTTCCATATATTCTAGAGATGCTCCACCACCTGTAGAGATGGGCTGAACTTCTCTGCGAAACCTAAGTTCTTAGCAGTAGAAGCAGAGTCACCACCACCGATGATTGTTGTAGCACCTTCAAGGTTAGCTAATGTTTCGCAGATAGCGATTGTACCCTTAGCAAATCTTTCATCTTCGAATACACCCATTGGTCCATTCAGAATACTGTCTTAGCACCAACTAATTCATCCTGGAACTTCTTAACAGATTCAGGACCGATATCTAAGCCCATGAAAGCCATCTGGAATTTCTCCAGCAGGTACTGTCTTGATTTCTGTTGGGTTAGAGAGTCATTTGCTACAACTGTATCTACAGGTAAGAATAACTTTGCCTTTACCCTTGTTCATGAATTCATTCAGCTAATTCCATCTTGTCAGCTTCTAATAAAGATGTACCAATCTTGCCACCCTTAGCAGCTGAGAATGTATAAGCCATTCCTCCACCGATTAATACCTTATCCGCAATCTTCAATAAGTTTTCGATAACGCCAATCTTATCAGAAACCTTCGCACCACCTAAGATAGCAACGAATGGTCTTTGTGGATCGTTAACTGCCTTTACCTAAAAACATTAACTTCCTTTTCAACTAAGAAACCTAAAGCTGAAGGAATATGTGTTGGGATACCAACTGTTGATGCGTGAGCTCTATGTACAGAACCAAATGCATCTTCTACGAATAAATCGCCTAATGAAGCCCAGTATTTACCTAACTCTTCATCATTCTTTGTTTCGCCCTTCTCATAACGAGTGTTCTGCATCAATACGATGAACCCTCTTTCTGAGCAACAACTGCTTCTTCAAGTTCAGCACCACGAGTAGCATTAACGAACTTAACAGGTGCACTCTGTAAGGAAGCTAAGCAATCCGCAACGATAGACATGTCGTTCTTTGCATAATCTTCATCAGTCTTAATCTTACCTAAGTGGCTCAAAAGTAATACCTTTGCTCCATTTTCTGTAAGATAATTAATTGTTGGCAATGCTGCACGAACACGATTATCATCAGTGATTACATTTCCCTTGTGTGGAACGTTGAAGTCAACACGAACAATGACGTGTTTTCCTTTAACATCTAAGTCTTTTACAGTAACTTTAGACATTTGAAATATCCTCCTATATACTGCTAGAAATTATAACACTTGCAGCCAAACTTGAGAAATGAAGAAACACAAATAATGACTGTTTTAAGACATTTTTCTTAAGTTGTCTAAAAAAAGCGTTTCCAAAAATTCTGTATAATTTTATTTTGTGTAAAAAATAACAAATGGTCTAATCAA
>BNJV01001873.1_pt1 | contig 98670 bp, 156 predicted proteins | sample 8540591 | NCBI WGS metagenome assembly BNJV01 (sample SAMD00202457, study PRJDB9452) | human saliva metagenome | host: Homo sapiens | reverse complement strand
GAATTTGGCGAGTTCCATTATTAAGTAATTGCGTAGTCGTAGTCCAATGTCCAAAAGCCTTCGTACGCTCAAAGTCGTTATTCCCGACGGCAATCCGCTCAATTACAAAGCAAGTTGTGGGCGGTTCCGATTGCGTGATGCACGTTTTGTCGCGTTCCTTCTGCATTTCTGAGCACTTGAACGAGTTGAAAGGGATGCAACGCCCCGCGCTCTATCTGCTGATCGACGAGAAGGGGAAGGGATACATCGGACAAACGAAAGGTTTTGCGGCCCGCGTGAAAGATCACTTGGCGAAAAAGCCTTGGTGGACACGCGCTTACGTCTTTGTTTCGGCTTCCGGTGTTTGCAATGGCTACAGTAGTAATGGTTTTGAAGACTGGAAACTCGAAGGCGGTACCACTTTGAAAGCCCATCTCGCACGAATCAATAAATAACCTCCTGTAATCGGTAACAACAAGTAAATCAATGGCAGAAAGCTCGACTCTTTTGGACAAACTGAACGGCCTGGTGGCACGTTTTGAGGAAGTATCCACGCTGATCACGGACCCTTCGGTCATTGCCGACCAGCAACGCTACGTGCGACTCACGAAAAGAGTACAAAGAGTTGGAAGAACTGATGAGTGCCCGCCGTGAATATGCCGATTTGCTCGGCAATTTGGCAGAAAGCAAGCACTTGTTGATGACGGAAGACGACGCGGAGATGAAGGAAATGGCGCGCGAAGAAGTCGCCGCCTGCGAGCGTCGTATTCCTGAGCTGGAGGAATCGATCAAACTCCTCCTCGTGCCGAAAGATCCCGAGGACAGCAAAAAATGCGATCCTGGAGATTCGCGGAGGAACGGGGGGCGACGAGGCGGCTCTCTTCGCCGGCGATCTGTTTCGCATGTATGCCAAGTACTGCGAAGCCAAAGGTTGGAAATTAGAGGTGTCGAGTGCTTCAGAAGGAGCGGTCGGCGGTTTCAAAGAAGTCGTTTGTTCCGTCACGGGTGCCGATGTTTACGGCACACTCAAGTACGAAAGCGGCGTTCACCGCGTGCAGCGTGTGCCCGCCACCGAGACACAGGGGCGCGTCCACACATCTGCCGCCACAGTAGCCGTGTTGCCGGAAGCCGAAGCCTTTGATGTCGTCATCAACGAGGGCGAAATCAAGTGGGACACTTTCCGTTCTTCCGGAGCGGGCGGACAAAACGTCAACAAGGTCGAGTCCGGCGTGCGTTTACGCTACAATTGGAAGAACCCCAACACGGGCGAAGTGGAGGAAATCCTCATCGAATGTACCGAAACGCGCGACCAACCCAAGAACAAAGAGCGGGCTTTGGCGCGCCTGCGCACCTTCATTTACGACAAAGAGCACCAGAAATACGTCGATGACATCGCATCTCGCCGCAAAACCCTCGTGTCTACCGGCGACCGCTCCGCGAAAATCAGAACATACAACTATCCGCAAGGGCGAATCACCGACCATCGCATCAACTACACCATATATAATCTTTCTGCTTTCATGGATGGTGACATACAAGACTGCATCGACCATCTGATCGTGGCCGAGAATGCCGAGCGCCTCAAAGAGAGCGAACTCTAAAATCCCACACTCCCAAACTACCCCCCTACATCTCTCTCCCCACTTCAGAAGCTGCGGAGAAAAACAACAGATCAACGAACTTATAACACTCAACAGTCAGACACTTATATGAAAAAAAGTCATTACTTTCCATCGCCGTATTGCTGTGCACTTTCGGCGCAACGCGCGTACAAGCCCAGGTAAGCGACGTCAACTTCATCGTTAGTCCCTCGTTAGGCTACACCATGTGGAATTCCAGCCTCAATTTGGGCAACACTGCCACCTACGGCGCACGCGTAGGTTTCGGTTTCGGTCCCATTCTTGAGCTCCGCGGAAACTACGAACGCAGCTTCAATCTCAAATCCACCCTCGACAACGTCGGTTGGACGGCCGCGCACAATCTGGCCGCCCATGTTGAAGACGCCAAAGTGAGCTACGAGCGCTGGGGCGGCGACGTGAAGATCAATTTGTGGAACAACGCGCGCCTCACTCCCTACATTCTCGGCGGTATGGGCGTGTTGAAATTCAACTATGACGATGCCGCTGCCACCGGCACGCGTGTTCGCGAAGAAAAGCTTTACGGAAATCTCGGCGCCGGCCTGAAAGTCAACCTCGCCCGCCGAGTAGCCCTCTCTTTCGAGCTGCGCGACATGTTGTTCAACGTATCTCCTTCCAGCCAATACGCCACGCTCACCGAGAGCAAGACGCTTTCCAACTGGAATGCTCTCGCCTCGCTCGACATTTACCTCGGGGGTACACAATATTCAAAGGACGAAGTGACGCAAGCCTACCGTCGCACGTTCAACAACGGCTTCCGCGGTTTGCGTTTCGCCGTTGAACCCAGTGCCGCCTACCTCAATTTCCGCGACAATGCTCTCTATCGCGACACTTGGATGCTCGGTCTCTCGGCCGGCGTAGACTTTACGTCGCTGATCGGGGTGCGCGGTTTCTACTACCGCAACACCAAGGACGCCGACAAGTTCTCTTTCAACACGAACAACGATCTTTCGATCTACGGTGCCAACTTGATCACGCGCCTCAACGTAGGTCGTGGCGTGACCCCCTACCTCTCGCTCGGTGCGGGCTACATCAACGCCAAAGACTCCTATCTTGATCGCAACGGCAACACCGGCACCACCGAAAACGGCTGGTTTGCACTCGGCGGTGCAGGTTTGGAAATTCCCCTCCACCGTTATGTGAGCCTCTTCGGCAGCGCCGAAGCCATGTTCCTTAACAAAGACAATCCGCAGCTCAGCGCCATCTCCGATCCCGCGAAGGTCAACGTCAATTGGATGTACCGTGCCGGCGTTCGCCTCAACCTCGGACTCAGCGGTCGCTCGGGCGTAGAAGCTTATCGCCAATACACTGATTCGCGCGTGGCAGCCGAACGTGCACTCAGTCAGGAAGAATTGCGCAAGCAGCGTAGCGCTTACGACGAACGCCTCTCGCAACTCGATGCCCAGCTCAAAGACGCCGCCGCCCGCCTCGACACGGCCCAAGTCCGCCTCGTTGCCACCGAGCGCGCTCGCGTAGAAGCCGAACGCACCCGCAGCAATGTTGAGCAGACCACGGTTCACGTAGACAACACGCCCAACGCTTCGCGCAATGCCGCCGCTCCCGCCGCTTCGCGTGTGGTTTATATGACGCCCGCCCAGCTCGACGAACTCATTCGTCGCGTCATTGCCGCAGCCGACGCCCGCGACACCAACACCGGCGCCGCTACTTATGGTCGTAGCTCCCTCACCTCGCCCGCACTCAGCGACTTCGACAAGATTTTGCTCATCAGCGCCCTGCGCAACGGCCAAATCACGCCCGCCGCAGTGCAACAAGCCGTTCCCGGCTACGGCACGGTGCAGACTGCTCCCGCAGTCAATCAGCCGACCACCGGAGTCGTGAGCGAAGCACAGGTGCAAGCGTTGCTCAAACGCATCGACGAGTTGCAGAAACAAGTCAATGCCGCACAGAAAACGCAGAACGCTGCGCCCGCAGCTACCGTAGTGCCCGTGCGTACGCGCGCCGCTGCTGCGCAAAGCGAGAACAAAGACAACCAGACCGCCCCTGCCGCACAAACGAACACGCAGCAGTCGCAGCAAAACGCAACGCAGTCGCAAGACAACAAGCAGCAGTCCACGAACGGATCGAACCAAGTGCGCAACAACACGAAAGGAACGACCACTAACGCGAAGACTGACAGCAAGAACTCCTAATCTCTCCGCACAATGAACAGAATTTTCACCCTTCTGTTGGCGTTATTGGCCTGCACGGTGCATGTATCTGCGCAAAACTCCGCAGATACGCTCCGTGGCAGCGCGACCGTGCCGGGCGATAGCCTCATCGCGGTCGACGAACAGGCCCTCATCGAGCGATTGGCACAACTCTATCGCGACCGTCGGGCGCAGAATCGGCACAACCTCGAAACGGCCGACTACCTGCGCACGCAGTTGCTCTACAATCTTCTCGATGGGCGTACGGCAGTGACGCAGCCGCTCGTGTCAGCACCCGCGTACACGCCTGCGGCCCCCAGTCAACCGCGCAAAACGCGAACGACGCGTTCAATCAGTGGCAGTTTGCCCAGATCAACGCCCGTTTGTCGGCCATCGAGCAGCGTTTGTCGGCCGGAGTCCCCGCGACGCGTGCCAACTACAACGCCGGCGAGCAAGCCACCCTCGAAACCCTCTTGCGCAACCAGCAAGAGTTGGAGCGCCGCCTCAACAATGTGAACCGCACCACCGTTGTACCCACTCCGGTCCCCCTGCCCGTTGGCAGCAGCGAGAAGGAAAACAAGCAAGTGCGCCAACTCGAGGCCCGCATCGCCCAACTCGAGCAGCAACGCGACGCACTCATCGCCGAGCGCGACACGTTGGTGCACCGTCTGCTGGCGCGCCAGATGAAATTGCAGCCCGCTCCCACCACCGGTATCACGGTCACCACCGTGCCTGCCGCAGCGGTGCAAAGCCCGCAGCCTATGCGTGAAGAGCAAACGGTGGAAGTCCCCGGCGATTTCCGGCGCACGCTCTATTTCCGCGCATCGAGTGCCACGATCAACGCCGCCGGACAGAAAAAAATTGCGCGAGACCGCTCAATTCCTGCAGCGTTTCCCCACCGCCCACGTCGAAATCTCCGGCTATGCCTCGCCCGACGGCGCCCGCGCCTACAACGAGCGCCTGGCCGCCCGCCGTTTGCAAGCCGTGGTGAGCCGTTTGCAGCAACTCGGTGTCCCCGCGTCGCGCATTGTCTCCACGCAGAGCGGCATCTCCACCGTCGGCATTGCGCGTGAGCTCGGCCGCTGTGTCAAAAATCACCCTCGCTCCCTGACGAGCACGAGGGCAACCCGTTCGCTCCCTCGTCGCTTTTTGTGCGACGGGGAGATTTTTTTGCCCGAGCCGCAGCGCTCGAGTCCGAAAAACGCTCTTGCCCGCTCGCCGACGCCCCGTTCGGAGCACGTCGGCCCCCATTTGCATCAATCCAACCCCCTAATATCCAAATCATGAACCGTCAGCAGCTCATTGCCAACATTCGTCGCAAGCGTAGCTTCCTCTGTGTTGGCCTCGACACCGATCTGAAGAAAATTCCCGCCCACCTTCTCGACGCCGAAGACCCCATTTTCGACTTCAACAAAGCCATCATCGACGCCACCGCCCCCTATTGTGTGGCCTACAAACCCAATTTGGCCTTCTACGAGTGCTTTGGCGTGAAAGGTTGGCAGGCCTATGAGAAAAACCGTCGACTATCTTCGCACGCACCATCCCGATCAGTTCATCATCGCCGACGCCAAGCGTGGCGACATCGGCAACACTTCGGCCATGTATGCCCGCACCTTCTTCGGCGAATCGAGCGTCGACGCCCTCACCGTCGCCCCCTACATGGGCGAAGACTCCGTCACCCCCTTCCTCGACTATCCCGATCGTTGGGTCATCCTCCTGGCCCTCACCTCCAACAAGGGCAGTCACGATTTCCAACTCATCGCCGACGGCGAAGGTCGCCCCCTCTATGAGCACGTCTTGCGCACCAGCAGCCGTTGGGCCGGAGCCGATCGCATGATGTATGTGGTTGGAGCCACCCAAGGCCGTCTCTTTGCCGACATTCGTCGCATCGTCCCCGATCATTTTCTCCTCGTGCCCGGCGTAGGCGCCCAAGGCGGCTCGCTCGAAGAGGTGTGTCGCTACGGACTTAACGCCGATTGCGGCCTTTTGGTCAACTCCAGTCGCGGCATCATCTACGCCGATTCCGGCAAAGACTTCGCCCGTGTCGCAGAACAAAAGGCACAAGAGCTGCAACAACAGATGCAGACCATTTTTAGACGCCGCCGGTCTATAAAAATAGTTTGATTTGTCAACGAAATGTCCCAAAGTTTGGGCATTTCCTTGGTTTTATCGCGCTTCGCCGTTACCTTTGTCCTCGTGTAACTTCGGCAAGCGCGATTTTTTTCGTCCGCCGATCAAAATTCACTATCATGAAAAAGATGTTTTTCCCGGTCGCTTTTGGCCGGTTTGCTCCTGACGCTCGGTAGCTGCGTGAGCAAAAAGGAATTCACCAAGCTGCAAGGCGACTACACCTACCTGCAAAGTCTCTACAACCAGTCGCAAGTGGATCTGGCCACTTCGCGCACCCGTGCCAAGAGTCTCGAAGAGCGCCTCGCCGACGCCCAGCGTCAGAACGCCGAACTCAAGCGCCAATACGCCGCCCTCCAAGGATCGCTCGACAAGAGCCTCGTTCAGAACAATCAAGGGAGCATCAACATCTCGAAGCTCGTCGACGAGATCAATGCCTCCAACCGCTATATCAAGCAACTCGTAGAAGCCAAAACCAAGAGCGACTCCCTCAACCTGGTGCTCACCAATAATCTCACGCGCTCCCTCACGCGCGACGAATTGCAGGAAGTCGACGTCAAAGTGCTCAAGGGCGTGGTCTATGTGTCGCTGGCTGACAACATGCTCTACCGCTCCGGCTCGTACGAAGTGAACGACCGTGCGAAAACCACGCTCTCGAAAATTGCAAAAATCCTCTCCGACTATCGCGATTTCGAGGTCTTGGTGGAAGGCAACACCGACAATGTGCCCATCTCTCGCCCCAACATCCGCAACAACTGGGACCTCTCGGCCCTGCGTGCATCGAGTGTGGTGCAAGTGCTGCAGCGTGATTTCGGCATCTCCCCCAAACGCTTGAGCGCAGCCGGACGCGGCGAGTACAACCCCGTGGCCACCAACGACACCGAGCTCGGACGTCAGCGCAACCGCCGCACCGAAATCATCATCACGCCCAAGCTCGATCAGTTCCTCGATCTCATCGACAAGGCACCGACCACCGACGAGAACAAATAAGCGTAGACCCGAAGTGCCTGCCGTTTGTTTCGGCGGCAAGCCCTCCCATTCGTCCCGAAGACCGCGACATTCCACAGTCTTCGGGACTTTTTTGTGCCGTTATGTCCCGTGTTTCGCGGCTTGTCCGCCTCAATCTTCACACTTGCCGCAAGGCCGCCGTCGTTCCCTCCGAGGCGCAGCCCGTGCGCGCCGCCCACCGGCGAAAAATGCCCCACTTTGCCACGAAAATTCCCCATTTTTCGCGAAAATATCCCCGCTTTTTTCAGACAACCCGCTGTTTTCCGTCGCGCACTCCCGCTTTTCTGCTTGCTGCGTGTCCGCCGCCGAATCGAAGTCCCGCACGGGCGCGCCCAAAGCCTCCGGATGGAGAACACAATGTAGGCTGCGAAATGCCGCCGGAGCGTGTGCAATGCAGAAAAAGCACGTGCCGACCTACATTTTGTGTGCGCAACCTGTTGTTATTCATAGAAAAGATGTAACTTTGCAGTCGATTATGTCCAACAGAGACGAATTCATAGTACCACTTCGCGAAGCCGCCCAATCAGATTGGGTTCGCGATCTCAGCGTCGACGATGCTTTTTTCGCCGACAGCGAGCAGTCGGAAGTGCTCGGCGGCCACTTGTGTGTGCAAGTTCGTGTGCATCGCAATGCCGGCGACACTTATTCCATTCGCTTTCGCGGCGAAGGGCAGGTGAGTGTGCCGTGCGATCGGTGCCTCCGTCCCGTGCAACTCCCCGTTGCCTTCGACGAAACGGTGCAAGTGGGCTATGACGACAACGACAGTGCCGATGCCGATCTCATCGTCATTCCCTTCTCGCAGGTCAACTTCGATGTGTCGTGGGAATTGATGGAGAGTCTTCTCCTGAACCTCCCGACCCAGCGCGTACATCGCCGCTCGGAATGCGACGCCGACATGCTCGACCGCTTCTCCGCCGAGGAGGATTCCGCAGACGACGAGGCGTGACGCATCGTCCTCCATAACACATCGCGCCCTGCACCCTCAGTTCACCATGCCTAGCGGTGAACGTGGTTGGCAACTTCGAGGCGTGCCGCGCGAGCCCCACAGATTCCAACGAAACAAACAAATAAACATATCACACCATGGCACATCCTAAAAGAAGACAGTCCAAGACCCGCACCCTCAAGCGTCGCACCGCATGACAAGGCCGTAGCTCCCACGCTCGCCAAGTGCGCCAACTGCGGTGCTTTCCACATCTACCACACGGTTTGCCCCACTTGCGGCTACTATCGCGGCAAGCTCGCAATCGTCAAGGACGAAGTGGCCGAGTAAATTTAGGACGAACATTTTGCGGTTTTCGGTCACTCTCCGGAGCGAGCGGAAACCGCATCTTTGTTTTCTCGCATCTCGCACCCCCGTGCGGCATGCCCCGACGGTAAGCACCCCGCCTGCCCGTCGAACCTGCGGTCAGGTTCGTCACCCGCACGTGCAAACAGAGAGATTGAGCGAAGTCGCTACGCCGCTTGCTCCCGAAGGCGACCAGTTTCATTAGCTCTCTCTTGGCACACCGACAAAGCACGAACATCACCCCCTATTCTTTTTCTCCTCTCATGGAAAAAATCAATGCCGTTATCACCGGCGTGGGCGGATTCGTACCCGAATACGTCCTCAACAACGAAGAACTTTCGCGCATGGTCGACACCAACGACGAATGGATCATGTCGCGCATTGGAATCAAGGAGCGCCGCATCCTCAACGAGGAGGGTCTCGGCACGTCCTACATGGCACGCAAGGCCGTTAAGCAGTTGCTCGAAAAGACCGGCACCGATCCCCAGGAAGTCGAATGCCTGATTCTCGCCACCACCACGCCCGACTATCCTTTCCCCACCACGTCGAGCGTAGTCGTGGGCCGCTTGGGCATGAAAAATGCCTTCTGCGTCGATCTCCAAGCCGCTTGCTGCGGATTCCTCTTCGCCATGGACATCGCCTCGTCCATGATCCAGAGCGGACGCTACAAGAAAATCGTCGTAGTCGGCGCCGACAAGATGTCGAGCATCGTCGATTACACCGACCGCGCCACTTGTCCGATCTTTGGTGACGGTGCCGGTGCTGTGCTCGTCGAACCCACCACCGAAGACCTCGGTTGGAAAGACAGCCACCTCCGCGCCGACGGCAAGGGCATGCCCTTCCTCTGCATGAAGGCCGGCGGTTCGGCTTGCCCGCCCTCTTATTTCACCATCGATCACAAGATGCACAAGCTCCACCAGGAGGGTCGCACGGTCTATCGCTTCGCAGTGACCAACATGAGCGACGCTTGCGCGCTCGTGGCCGAGCGCAACGGACTGAACGGCGACAACATCACCTGGGTTTTGCCCCACCAAGCCAACGTGCGCATCATCGAAGCCGTGGCTTCGCGCCTCAATCTCTCGATGGACAAGGTGATGCTCAACATTCAGCGCTACGGCAACACCTCGGCCGGCACACTTCCGCTCGCCCTCTGGGACTACGAGAAGCAACTCAAGAAGGGTGACAACATCATCCTCACGGCTTTCGGCGCCGGCTTCACTTGGGGTGCGGCTTACATGAAGTGGGGCTACGACGGCCAGTAACGTTTTTCTCACGCAACGCTCATTTCTCATCTCGGCGCGACCCTTCGGCTTCCCGGTCCGAAAGGCCGCGCCCTTCTTTTCCCAACTATGCACAAAGCCGGTTTCGTCAATATCGTCGGCAACCCCAACGTCGGCAAATCAACGCTCATGAATCTCCTCATGGGCGAGCGCATTTCGATCGCTACCTTCAAGGCGCAAACCACGCGCCACCGCATCATGGGCATTATCAACACAGACGACTCGCAAATCGTGTTTTCGGACACCCCGGGCGTGTTGAAACCCAACTACAAACTCCAGGAATCGATGCTCGCCTTCTCCGAAAGCGCGTTGCAGGACGCCGATGTCTTGCTCTACGTGACCGATGTGGTGGAGAAACCCGACAAGAATGCCGATTTCATCACAAAGGTGCAGCGCATGCAGGTGCCTATCTTGGTGTTGATCAACAAAATCGATCTTTCCAACCAGGCCGGCGTTGTGAAACTCATCGAAGCCTGGAAAGAAGTCTTGCCGCAGGCCGAAATCTTCCCCATTTCTGCGCAAGCCAAGTTCGGGGTCGACAGCGTGCTGGCGCGCATCAAGGAATTGCTCCCCGATTCGCCGCCTTACTTCGAAAAAGACCAATGGACCGACAAGCCTGCGCGCTTTTTCGTCACGGAGATCATCCGCGAGAAGATACTTTTGTACTACGACAAGGAGATTCCCTACGCTTGTGAGGTGGTGGTCGAAGAATTTAAGGAGGCCGAGAAAAACATTCGCATACGCGCTTTGATTTATGTGGAGCGCGACAGCCAAAAGGGCATCATTATCGGTCACAAAGGCGTGGCCATCAAGAAAGTGATGACCGAGGCACGCAAGACCCTGGAGAAGTTTTTCCAAAAGAGCATCTTCCTTGAAGTATTTGTCAAGGTCGACAAAGATTGGCGCCAGAACGATCGGCGACTTGAAGCCTACGGCTATCGACAAGACTGAGTGATTGGCGGCAACCTGCCCATTGGGCGCCGCGCGCCTCGCGAGGGTCGGGCTTTTCATGCCCCTGAATGCAAACCGGGTGGTGAACTTTCGTGAGTTCACCACCCGGTTTCGTTGTGAATTGCCGTGGCGCCGTGCCGAAGGAGGCGGCGGCGGTTTACGCGTGCGGCGCATTCCAGAAATCCCAGGCTTCCAGCGCTTGCAAATGCAGCATCTCCAGACCGTTTTTCACCGTGCAACCGCGCAATTTCCCCTCATGGAGGAAGCGAGTTTCTGCGGGATTGTAGATGAGATCATATAAGAGATGAGTGGAAGTGAGGGCGCCGTAGGGCAGATCAGGGGCGTTTTCCACGGCCGGCGCCATGCCCACCGGCGAAGCATTGACGATCACGGTGTGTGCAGCGAGCACCGGTGCCGAAAGTTCGGCGTAAGTGATCACCGGTACCGGGACGCCGTCAACCGGCAGGGGAGAGGCGGCACGCCGACTCACGTAAGTGGGGGCTACCCCCAAGCGACGCAGCCCGACCACGACGGCTTTCGACGCGCCTCCCGTGCCGAGCACGAGCGCACGGCGATGGTGCGGACAGAGTAGGGGGGCGATGCTGCGTGTGAAGCCGAGCAGATCCGAATTGTGCCCGTCCAGTCGCAACCCACCGCCGTCGGTCCGCCGCACACGCACCACATTCACCGCACCGACGGCTTCCGCTTCGGGCGAAAGGGAGTCGAGTTGCGGCACGACGGCTTGTTTGTGAGGAATCGTCACGTTGAAGCCGACCAACTCGGGGTGCGCACTCACCCAGCCGCGGAGGTCATTCACTTCGGCGAGGTCGAAATTCTCATAGCGCGCATCGATGTGCTCGCGGGCGAACTTTTCTGCGAAAAAGGCGGCGGAAAAACTGTGGCCGAGGGGGTGTCCGATGAGTCCGTACTGTTGCATGAGGCGAAAACGGGATTATTTTTCTGCAGTGTAGAGGGTGGAGAGTCCAAAAGTGAAGCGCCGGAATTCAACCTTGCGGAATCCTGCTTTTTCGATCACCGCTTTCATCACTTCGCCCTGGGGGAAGGCCTCCATCGTGGCGGGTAGGTACTGATAGGCCCGTGCATCGCGCGAAATGAGTCGGCCCACAGTGGGCATCCAGGCGTGGGCGTAGAGCCAGAAGAGTTGTTTCATGGGAAAGCTCACGGGACTTGTGAGTTCAATGATGACCAATCGACCGCCGGGCCGGAGCACGCGGCGCATTTCGCGCAGCCCGCGATCGAGGTCCTCGAAGTTGCGCACACCATACGCGACGGTAAGCGCGTCGAACGTGTCATCGGCGAACGAAAGTGCCATGCAATCTTCTTTGCACAGCGTGATGCGATCGGCATACCCCGCTTTTTTCACCTTTTCTCGCCCGACGGCCAGCATCCCCTCCGAGAGATCGGCGCCGGTAATGTGTTGCGGTTGCAAACGCTCCATGGTGAGGAGCGCAAAGTCCCCCGTTCCGGTGGCGATGTCGAGGATTTGCTGCGGCGCGTAGGGTTTTAAGCTGTCGACGGCGGCTCTTCTCCACGAACGGTCCAGGCCGAGCGAGAGCGTGTGGTTGAGTAAATCGTAGGAATGGGCGATACTGTCGAACATGCGTTCCACTTGTTCGCCCTTTGCCCCTCTTCCGAGTAGGGTTTTATCTGTTCTTGGCGGTAAGTCATGGGGTAATGGGTTTGAAGCGTTAGTCTTCGGAGAAATCCTTCATGATTTCCCGATAGTCGCTGTAGAGTTTTGCGCGGCTCACGTAGCCTACGAAATGATTTTCGGGGTCGACGACGGGCAAAGTTCCCGCGTCGTCGATTTGAAACTTGTCCATAATAGCCAACATCCCGTCGTCGGTGCGCAAAACAGCCGAAGGCGTCGACATCAAAGCGCGCACGGTGAACTGCTGATACAGCTCCGATCGGAAGATGATGTGGCGGATATTGTTGAGATTGATTTGGCCCAGCAGCGTGCCGTCGGGGGCACAGACCGCAAAGTGCAGGCGTTTGCTGTTGGCCACCACCTGCAACATGTGTCCGAGCGTCATTTCCGGATTGAGAACCGGGCGAGTCTTGTCGATCACATCGTTGAGATTCATCAAAGCAATCACACTTTGGTCCTTATGGTGCGAGAGCAGGTGGCCTTGCCGCGCCAGACGCATGGCATAAATGCTGTGTGGTTCGATGCTTCTCACCGTGATGTAGCTCACTGCCGAGACAATCATGAGCGGAACCAGGAGTTGATAGCTGCCGGTCAGCTCAGCAATGAGGAAAACCCCCGTGAGGGGGGCATGAAACACGGCGCTCATCACAGCGGCCATGCCGTAGAGGCACGCATTGGTGGAGGGCATCACCAGACCGAAGGGCTGTATCCGATTCCACACCCCGGCAAAAACATAGCCGGTGAGACATCCCAAGAAAATAGAGGGAGCAAACGTACCACCGCACCCGCCTCCGCCAGTCGTAGCGGTGGACGCGAAAACTTTGACCAGGGCAATGAGGGCAATGAACAGCAACAAATAGTTGTCATGTCCGTAGAAGAACGAATTGTTCAGCACCGATGTCGGTTCCGGCGAGCCGGCATTGCCGATCAAGATCCCCACCACGTTGTATCCCTCTCCGTAGAGCGGCGGAAAAAGGAAGATGAGCAGCGCCAACACGGAGGCGCCCAAGGCATAACGCACCATGAAATTCTTGCACGATGCGAAGACCCCTTCGAAAGCAATCATGGTTCGGGTGAAATAGAGCGACGAAATGCCACACACCAATCCGAGGAGAATGGTGCCCGGCACGCGCGATACGACAAAAGGATCGTTGAGCGTGACCTGAAACATGGTAGTTCCGCCCGAAAGGAAGTAGGTGACGCACGCCGCCGTCGCGCAAGAGATGAGCAACGGGACGAGTGCCGACATCGTCAGGTCGATCATCAGCACTTCGATGGTAAAAACCAGTCCGGCGATCGGGGCTTTGTAAATTCCGGCGATAGCTCCCGACGCGCCGCAGCCCACTAAAATCATCAGCGTACGGTGATCTTGGTGAAACCACCGCCCGATGCTACTGCCGATGGCCGATCCGGTGAGCACCACCGGCGATTCTGCACCGACCGATCCGCCGAATCCGATCGTTATGCCCGAGGCTACGATCGACGACCACGTGTTGTGGGTTTTGATAAAGCCTTGATTGCGCGAAAGCGCGTAGAGAATTTTGGTAATGCCGTGTCCGATGTTGTCGCGCACCACATAGCGGATGAAAAAGCGCAGAGAGGAGAATGCCCACCGCGGGGTAAACCAAGTAAAGCGCGTTGGAACTGTCGACAGTAAAGTTGTGTGTCAGCCAATGTTCGACGAAATGGATGAACCATTTCAGGAGGTTGGCCGCAATGCCCGAAGCGAGTCCCACGCAGAAGCTCAGAATGAGCACAAAGTGCCGCTGTGTGAGACGACCTTGCGTGAGTCGAAACAGCCATTTCGGCAATCCCAAGGGCGAAGGCAGGCTGAGATTAGACAGAAAGTCACGGGAAATAGCAGACATGAACGTCGATCTTAAAAAGCAAGTAGGGGGAACTCATTCGCGGATCACGGTCACTTCCGACGAAGCCGTGAGTTTGATGATCGACGAAGCCAATCCATTGTCTTTTTCGTCGCGTCGCGAGGTGCAAACATAGTCGACCGCGTCGCGCAGTTCGGCGGGAATGTCGGCAAAGCACCGCGGAGCCGGTTGTCCGCTGAGGTTGGCCGAGGTGCTCACCACCGCTCTTTTCATGCGGCAGCAGAGTTCTCGGCTAAACTCCTCGCGGGTGATGCGCAAAGCGGCGCTTCCGTCTTCGGCCTTGAGGTTGGGCGCGAGATTTCTCACGTTGTCATAGATAATGGTCAGCGGGCGTTCGGCCACCTCGAGGAGCTGCCACGCCACGTCGGGCACGTCGGGCACGTAGAAGTCGATTTTTGCTTCGCTGTCGACCAAACTGATGAGCGCTTTGGCGTCTTCGCGCCGTTTGATGGCATAGATTTTCGCCACCGCCTCGGCGTTTGTGGCGTCGCAGCCCAAGCCCCAGATGGTGTCGGTGGGATAGAGAATCACTCCTCCGCGGCGCATCGTTTCGACGGCGCGGGAAATGTCTTCGCGTTGTTCGTGTGTAAGCATAGAACCGTATTTTTTTTAAGGTCGCGATCCGCTTTTTCGCTTCAGGCCCCGCTGCACCGTCCGGTAGAGGAGGGCCACAGCGAGTGTGAGCACGAGATAGAGGCAAATCACGCCATAGAGTTGAACGTATTGATGTTGTTTCAGCGCATCGCTCGCGGGAATGATCAGATAGTGGCGCACGATGGGGTGGAATGCAAAGACCGCCGCCGAAATACCACCCAAGGCCGCCGCATAAGTGTAGAGCGCGTTGCTGCGGCGCAGGAGTTGAATCAAGGCACGGTGCCCAGCACCGCAAAGAGGGGCGAGAAAAAAACCAGAGCCACACGTTGAAGGCCGAAACCACGGTGAGCACCACGCCGACGGGCGCCATCCACAGCGGAAAAGTCCATTGCCGTCGTGCCGCCTCGAGACCAAAGGCAAAAGCCAGCAGGTGTCCCGGCGCATTGTAGCGGTAATATTCCAGGGCATAGACCGTTTCGCCGTTCCACTCGAAGTGGAAATCAGTGGCATAAAGCCCCATTTGCAGCAACAGCGTGAGAGCCGTCACGCCCCACAGCCACCCTGAGGAGCGTCGGCGGGCGAAAACGAACCGATAGAGGAGGTAGCATTGCAAAATGAGCGAGAAAAACCACCACGGTCCCAAGATCATGTTGACCGTCGGGAAGAGATTGGCCGTGAAGGTCACCAATCGCAGCGCCCAGCTCCATTCTTTTTCGAAACTGCCGCGGAAGGCAAATTGCGTAATGACGAACAGCAGGAGGGCCGGCAGCATCAGTTGCCACAATTTTACGATGTGTGCGCGCACAAATTGTGCTGCGCCGGGGAGCGCCGGGGAGCTGCCGTCCGGAGCAGGGGAGGGTGCACCCGCCATGAGGCCGCCCGGCGCCGAACGCTCGTACTTGCACACCAGTCCGTAGCCACTCAGGAAGAGAAACACCGGCACACCGTAGTGCCCGAAATGCGAGAACACGTTGAGCAACACGTGGGGGCGAAAATTTTCCACGTAGTGCAGCAGCTTGAAACTGTCTTCAAGGCGAAACACATATTCGTTTTCGTGCACCGCCATCGGCAGCCAGTGGCAGAAATTATGGATGGCGATGCACAAAATCGCGAGGCCTTTCAGTGCGCCGGTGTCTTGTTTGTTGAGCATGAGTGAGTTTTCGGTCGTAAGCTTTGGTCGTAGTCTATTTTTCTCCCGCGGAGCCACCGTTTGTGGGGCACGAAGTCGTCCGACAAGGGATCGCGCGTGCGGTCGTAGTGCGAAGTGGCGATGCCCGCGAGGCCGAGCAAGAGATGCGGGAGGTCGTCGTGCGAGAACGGGCGGTGGCGCGCCGCACGAATGCGCGCTGCTTCGGCAGGGTGGCGCTGTCTGAAAGTGGGCGAGCCCCAAATCAGGAACGGCACCTCGTATTCGTGGCGAATCACGGCGGGCGACGGTGTGTCGCTGTGGATTCTGCCGTAGCGGTTCACGCCGTCATCGTAAAACCTCCTCACCGTGGTCGGCAAAATAGATGACCACCACGTCGCGCCGTCGGAAGTAACGGAGAATGCGCGCCAGCACGGCATCGTTGTAGCGGGTGGCGTTGTCATAGTCGGCCACGATTTGCCGCTGCACCCCGTCGAGATCCGGGCGGTCGTAGTCTTCCGGACGGAAGTGGGCCTGTTCCGGCGGGAAGCGGCGGTCGTATTCCATGTGTTGCCCCCAAAGATGCAACAAATAGAGATTTCGGCGTCCCGGCGTGTAGTCTTCGAGCAAATGGGTGATGGAGCGATCGTCGCGACTGCGGAAGCGATTGCGGAAATCGAAGCAAAGACTGTCGAGATGCGGATCGTTGAGAAAGAACGAACCGTTGAAGTCAATAGATCCCTGCGACACGCTCTTGTAAAATTGGTTGGTGACAAAAGCCACCTTGAAGCCGGCGCGGCGAAACAGCAGGGGGAAGAGTACCCCGTCGGCCCAAGTGCCCGGTTGGTCGGCACTGTGCGTCGACAAAAAGGCTTTGAACGCGCTACTGGTGAGGTTCCACGGCGTGACCACGTCGTCAAACACGACCAACTCCCCGTGTCGGCGCAAGCGGTCCAGTTGTGGCGTGGTCGGTTTGCGGTAGCCGTAGAGCCCGGCGTGGTGTTTGTTGTAACTCTCCGATCACCACCACAAAGTCCGTCGTCCCCGGTGCCACGCTGTCCACACGCGCCGTGTCCATGGCCGTTTTGAGCGTTTCGATCTCGCTTTGCGAGATGCGCACCAGGTGCAGCGCCTGGAGCAAGCGGTAGTGCGGGGCGAAGAAGTGGGCTTCGGGCACCCGCTCGGCATCTCGGCTCTGGCAGTTGGTCACAAACTGCCACAGGGCTTGCTTTTCCTCCCACCAGTGGGGGGCGGCGGTCACTACGAGCGCCACGGCCACCGCAGTCGCTCCGCGACGGAGCCCGCGCGACGGCACAGAGGGGGCGGATTGTGGCGCGGGGGTCGCCGGTGAGGCGCTTTTATGAGCGCAAAGTCTGCGCAAGCTGCTCACCGCGCGGCGCAACCATCCGCAACTCACCGCGAGTTGCAGCGCGAGCATCGGCGCATAGATCCCCACCGTCTGCCAAAAGGCATTGCTGCGCACCATGCCCGAGAGAAATTCGCTCGATTCCTCGCCCGAGGTCTCGGCCATGAGTGTGAGCACCGTGGGCGAAACCAGCAGATTGAAGCGCAGAAAGAGAAACACTTCGACCGCAGAGAGGGTGTAGGCCACGAGAAAGAGGAGCATCTGCAGCCACCGGCGGATGCGCTGCGGGAAGGCATCGACGCAGAGCGCCAAGATATAAATGTCGAGGGCCCAACACAGCAGGTAGTGCACCATCTGATTGTGCGGCCGCCCGACGATGTGGATCGACACGACGGAGAGCGCCACCATAAAGACGACGAAAGTGGCCTGCCGCCACAGGGGGCGGCCGAGACGATAGAGCAGTTTGGGGAAAAAGTGAGCGAGTGTCGAACTCATGGACGGAATACTTGTGAATGGACAACGGCCATTCTCTCGCAAAATTACAAATTTTATGCGCGCCGCCCAACGTCTTCGCGCGATTCTTCGCGCCGGCGGGCGTTTTTTTCGCCCTGGCGTCGCCCTACCGCGGGGGATTCGTTGCAGCAGCGGCGCTGTGGCGGCCCATGCGCCCCCGTGCTTTGGCCACAGTCGGGAGCCGCCGGCGCAAACGGCCGCCGGGGTGGTGCGCGGCCCGTTCGGTGCAGAAAAAAACGGGAGACTTCTCGGAGAAAACGCGGGAGAATCGTCGAAAAAGTTCCCTCCTTTTTTTCGAAAAAGCCCCCAATGCCCGTCGCGCCGTCGGCCGTACACGGCTCGCCCCTTCCTGCTTTGTCGCAATAGGGTTGGGAATCGTGCGTGCGAAAACGCGGTGTCCCGCCCGCCGTCTGCCTGTGTCGGCGCTTGCGCTGCGGCGAAATCGCAGTGATCCGGCGCGGTGAAAGCGAAAGCCCCCTTGTGCGATTCGACACAAAAGCGTAATTTTGCCCTGAGGCACATCAGCCAGCACGCGGTGCGCATCCGTCAGAGCGAAAGCCGCGGCTGTTCACCGATCGTGGCACACGATGCCGCCCGCCAACGCCAGTTTCCATCCGCCCATGTCCTATTTCCTACAACACGTCGCGCAGGATTTGCGCGCCCACTTCGCCGATCTGAGCCGCGTGGTGGTGGTCTTCCCCAACCGCCGCGCCGGTTTGTTTCTCAATGACTACCTGGTTGAAGACGCCCCCGACGACACCCCGCTGTGGGCGCCGCGTTATGTGACGATCAGCGAGCTTTTTCGCGAACTCTCGGACGTGACGCTCAACGATGCCGTCGACAGTGTGTGCCGGCTCTACGCCCATTACGTGGACCTCCTGCGCAGCGCGGGCGATGCCGCGGCCGACGAACTTTCGCTCGACACCTTCTACGGCTGGGCTGACCGCATCCTGGCCGACTTCGACGATGTGGACAAGAACATGGCCGATGCCTCGCAGCTGTTTCGCAACCTTGAGGAACTCAAAGAGCTGGATGACATGGGCTTTCTCGACGACGCGCAGAAAGAACTCATCGGGAGTTTCTTTTCCAACTTTGATCCCGACCACAAGAGCGAATTGCGCGAACGCTTTCGCCGACTGTGGAATGCTCTCCTGCCGCTCTACCGCCGTCTCAACGCCGAACTGCTCGCCGAGGGCAAGGCCTATGAGGGCGCACTCTACCGGCGGGTGGTCTATGCCCTCGCGGAAGAGCGCTGTGCCTTGCCGGCCGATGTGGATTGCTACGCCGTGGTGGGTTTCAACGTGCTCGACAAAGCCGAACAACACTTGTTCGAAATCATGAAGAAGGCGGGGAAGGCCCGCTTCTATTGGGACTACGACAGCTATTATGCCGATCCCTATCGCGCCGCCGACCGCAATACGAGTCCGGGCTTCGAAGCGGGACTGTTCATCGAGGAAAACCTGCGCAACTTCCCCAATGCTTTGCCGGCCGAGTGCTTCGACAATTTCCGAAACATCGAGCAAATCGAAATGGTCTCGGCCACGAGCGAAGCCGCACAGGCACAAAGTGTGAGCGGATGGCTCGAACATCACTTGCCGCCCGACGAAACGGCGCATCGCCGCACGGCGGTGGTGCTATGCAACGAGAATTTGCTCCAGCCCGTGCTACGCGTGTTTCCTGAACGGGTGCACCAGGTGAACGTCACCAAGGGTTTCCCGCTCGGCCACGCCGAAGCCAACACGTTGGTGGAACAGGGCTTCGCCGATCTGGAGCGTCGCGGCATTTCGTTGCCGGCTGCCGAGGTGCTCGACCGCTTGAGTGCGCGCGTGAACGAGCGGGCCAAGGACGTTTGCGGGCGACCGGATTTCGACACCTCGCGGTTTGAAGATGTGTTGCAGTCCGAGGCCTTCTATCTCATGGCCACCTTGCTCAACCGCCTGCGCATCATTGCGGCCGCGGGCCGATTGGAAGTGGGCGTGAGCACCTTGCGTCGCGTGGTGCGCCAGATCGTTCGGCAAACCACGGTGCCTTTTCACGGCGAACCCGCCGTGGGGCTGCAAGTGCTCGGCGTGCTCGAGACGCGCTGCCTGGATTTTGACGACGTGCTGCTGCTTTCGGTCAACGAAGGTACGCTGCCGCAGACGCCTAACGACAACTCGTTCATCCCTTACATGCTGCGCAAAGCCTTCGGCCTGACCACTCCCGAACGCCGCACGGCGGTTTATGCTTACTACTTCTACCGTCTCGTGCAGCGGGCGCGGCGTTTGCGCATGACGTTCAACAGTTCGGCCGAAGGACTCTCCTCCGGCGAGATGTCGCGCTTCATGACGCAGCTGCGGGTCGACCGCAATTTGCCGATTGTCGACTTGGCTTTGCGCGTCGACCTCGATTCGCTGTTGCACACGCCCGCGGCCGTCGACAAACCACACGATCTCGTGGAGCGTCTCTACCGTCGCGATGCGGAAGGCCACGTGAAGGGCGAGCACCCCTCGCTTTCGCCTTCGGCCATCAACACGTATTTGCGCTGCCCCTTGCGCTTCTACTACGAATATGTGTGCAACTACCGCATGCCGCAGCCCACTCCCGACGATGGCATCCAGCCCAATCTGCTCGGAACGATCTTCCACGCGGCGGCACAAGCCGTGTATGAGCGCGTGGTCAGCGACCACCGCGGCACGCCTCCGCCGGGTTATCTCGAGGCGTTGGCGCGCCGTCCCAAAACCGGCGAGCCCAGTCCGTTGCACCCCTATATTGTGCAGGCTTTTGCGAAAGAAAATTTCGAACCCGAGCAACTGCCGGTGCTCGAAGCCAGCGTGGTCGAGATGTACCTGCGCATTCTGCTCGAAGACGACGCACAGTTGGACGAACTGCAGGTGTGCGGGATGGAGAGGTGGCACGAAATGCACCTGCCGCTGCCCGAAGGTTTGGGCGCTTCGCACGTGACGATCGGTGGGATCATGGACCGCTTAGATCGCGTGACGCACGACGGTCGCCGATTGTGGCGCATTGTCGACTACAAAACGGGAGGCGATCCCGAAACGGCCGATTCGGTGGCGCAACTTTTTCGAAGTGCGCGGCGGGAAACATCGGCATTATATGTTGCAGACGTTCATCTATGCCGAAATCTTGCGGCGCGAACTCGCCCCCAACGCCTCCTCGATAGCTCCCGCCCTCTACTTTGTGCATCGCGCCCGCGGCAAAAACGGTTTTTCGCCCTATTTGAAGATGGGCAAAGGGAAAGAAAAGAGCGAAGTGGTGGATTTTTGCGGAACAAGTGCCCGATTTTTGCGGAGCGCCTCACGCAGCTGGTGGGCGAAATTCTGGATCCCGCGCGCAGCTTCGAGCCGTTGACCGACGACGAAAAAGACGTGCAAAAGTCTGCCCGTTCTACGCTTTGTGCTACCGATGAGGCGCAGGGTGGGGCAGCACCGCGGGGGCGCTGTGCGATGGGGCGCAGGGTGCGGCGGTCGGCGTGTTGAGAATTGTGGACAACGGGCGCAAAAAAACTACTTTCTGTGAAGTGACTTGGTCGAGACGCTGCAAAAATCGTACTTTTTGCTCTTGAAATTAAAAAAAGACTATGGCCCGCAAGAAGAAACCGCTTCCCCTGCTCGAGAAAAATACTTATCACCGATGTCGCCGCCGAAGGAAAGGCTTTGGCCAAGGTCGACGGACTCGCCGTTTTTGTGCCCTATGTGGTGCCCGGCGATGTGGTGGATCTGCAGATCCGTCGCAAGAAACACAGTTACGCCGAGGCGGAAGCCGTGCACATCCACAAATATGCCGAAGAGCGTGCCGAACCTTTCTGCCCACACTACGGCGTGTGTGGCGGATGCAAGTGGCAAATCTTGCCCTACGAGGCACAGTTGCGTTACAAACAGAAGCAGGTGATGGACCATCTCGCGCGAATCGGCAAAATTGAGTTGCCTGTGTGCAGTCCCATCCTGGGTTCCAAAAAAACACGCGAGTATCGTAACAAACTCGAGTTTGGTTTCTCCAATAAGAAGTGGCTTACGCTCGAACAAGTGAAAAGTGGCGAGGTGTTCACCCAGATGAATGCCCTCGGCTTCCACATTCCCGGCGCTTTCGACAAGATTCTCGACATTGATGAGTGCCACTTGATGAGCGAAATCAACAACCGCATTCGCAACGACTTGCGCGCTTATGCCATCGATCGGGGTTTGGAATTCTACGACCTGCGCGCCAACCGCGGCTTGATGCGCAACATCATGCTGCGCACGGCTTCGACGGGCGAAATCATGCTGCTGGTGCAATTTTGCATCACGAACGACGAGGAACAACGCGCGGCGCTCGACGTAATGAAGCATTTGCACGAAACGTTCCCTCGAAATCACCTCGCTGCTCTACGTGAACAACACGAAGTGCAACGACACAATCGGCGATTTGGACGTGGTGACGTATGCCGGCACCGACTTTATCTACGAATCGATGGAGGGACTGCGCTTCAAGGTGGGGCCGAAGAGCTTTTACCAGACGAACAGTGAGCAGGCCTACGAACTTTATAAGGTGACCCGCGACTTCGCCGGCCTCACGGGCGGGGAGTTGGTATACGATCTCTACACCGGCACGGGAACGATCGCCAATTTCGTGGCAGGCAAGGCGCGTCACGTCGTCGGCATCGAGTATGTGCCCGAAGCCATCGCGGATGCCAAAGTCAATGCCGAACTCAATGGCCTGAATGACAAGACAACGTTCTATGCGGGCGACATGAAAGATATTCTCACTGACGAGTTTATCGCGCGCCACGGGCGTCCGGATGTGATCATCACCGATCCTCCGCGCGCAGGTATGCACAATGATGTGATCAACGTGATCCTCAACGCCGCCCCGCGCCGCATTGTTTACGTGTCGTGCAACCCCGCCACACAAGCCCGCGACTTGCAGCTGCTCGATGCGAAATATCGCGTCACAGCCGTGCAGCCTGTCGACATGTTCCCCAGACTCATCATGTAGAGAACGTGGTGCGACTGGAATTGCGCGATTGACGGCCGAAACACCCACCGCGGGTTGGCTGCCGTGAGCCGCTTTCGAGCCGCACACGCCCTGTATGGCCATCGCGACACGCCTTATATATATAAGAGTGCGCCGCACCGCTTCGTTTCCCTCTGCTTCGTTCATCGCCCCCTCCTTCTATGCCCGCTTCCTCCCGACCGCCGCTTTGCGCACTCGTTTGTCCTCCCATTTGGCACTTTGCCGCTTCGATGCGCTGCGCGATCATCTGTTGGCGCTGCGGAATGCAGAATTTCGTGCGGCAAGTGTTGTGCTGGCTGAGGCGAATTTTTTTGGACCTCGTTGAGCGATGAGGCGTTTTGGTCGGCCTTTCGCACGCTTTGTCGCGCCGACAGCCGCGCTTTTTCTCGGCACGTTGCTGAAAGCCGCCGTCGGTCGCCGGAAACGCGGTGGACTGCAATGGACGGCCCCTGATTTTCTCGGGTTTTTGTCGCGAGGACGCGACCGCAATCGACCGCCGCAAAATGCTGGAAGCCCTTTTTGCCGTTGGCTTCCACGCCGGAAGAGGCCGAGAGACTCCTGGGGGAGCTCTGGCACCGGGAAGACGGTGAGAAAGTGCGCGCGGCACAATTGTTTCGCGCGGCCACACCGCCGACTTATTTCCTGTTGTTCAAAACACTGCGGCACTTTGAAGACGACAAAAAAACTATCTACGCCGCGTCGCCTTGGAATTAATGCGCCGCGGCGACAAGGCAGCATTCAATTTAGCGGGCATGTTGCGCGAATACTTTTGCCCTCGGCGAGCTGCCGGGTACGTTTGCGCTGCAATTGCCCCCTACGAACTGTCGAGATTAGACAGCCGATACGACGCTTTTCTCAAAAATACTCAATCGATGACGGGAACTCCTCACGACGTTTCGCACGACGATTTCGTGGAAGCGCTTTTTGAATTACGTGAACGCCGCCTTGCGCGCCTCGGGCGAAGCCGCCGACTATTGCCAAGAAGCCTTGCGTGTGGTCGATGCCCGCAACCATTTGTTCGCTTCGGCCGGCATTCACCGCACCGATGAGGAACAGGGCATCTATGCCCTGCGCGATCTTTGCGCACTCGACGACGAAACCATGGAATGGCGCCCCGATCGAGCACGTTGTGCCGCAGTGGCACGTGATTTTGGACTATAAATGTGGGCTTTCGCCACAGCAACGAACAATATCTCCCCTCATGACTGAAAAAACTTCCGTCATCGCACCCCGATCCAAATCCGTTTCAACGATCTCGATGCGTATCAACACGTGAACAACAACGTGTATTTCTCCTTTTACGACCTCGGAAAAGAAAAACTACTTCGCCACGGTGCTCTGTCCGGACTTCCGTTTGCAGAGCATCGTCCCGTTGGTGGCCAGTATTCACGCCGACTTCATCGAGCCCATCCACTACGAAGACCGGATTGTCATCGAGACGCGAGTGAGTCGTTTGGGCAATAAGAGTTTCACCCTCCAGCAACGTGCCGTAAACCAAGAGACGCGGCGCGTAGTCTGCCAGGCTGAGACGGTAATGGTGTGTGTCGATCTCAAACAAGGGAACTCTGTCGAAATCCCTCCCCACTATCGCCGGGCCATCGAGCAATATGAATCCGGCACCGCCGAGTAATCGCTTCGACCTGCGAGATGCGGCGGAAAAACTCCCCAAGAAAAATGCAAACTATACTCTATACTCACGACGCAGCCAGCGCCCTTCGCGCGATCATTGACACACTTCCCGGAACAGACCGAGTGGTGTGGCTTGCCGACGCGCACACTTGTCACATTGCAGAGGAACTGAAGCTGCAATGTACCGTCGCTTCGCACACCATTGTGGTGGGTGCGGGCGATGACCACAAGAACATCGAAACCCTTGTCAACGTTTGGCAAGAACTCCAGCAGGCCGGCGCCACACGCCACTCGTTGCTCATCAATGTCGGAGGCGGCATGGTGACCGACCTGGGCGGTTTTGCAGCAGCCACCTTCAAGCGCGGCATTCGCTTCGTGAATGTGCCCACAACGCTACTCGCGATGATCGATGCCTCCGTCGGCGGGAAGACAGGCATCAATTTTTGGCGGATATAAGAACGAAATCGGCGCATTCAAGGAGGCGGACTACGTCGTTGTGTGCACAGAATTTTTTTGCGGACGCTCGACGAACAGAATTTTCGCTCGGGATATGCCGAAATGCTCAAGCATGCGCTGCTCAAAGACAAGCAGATGCTCGTGCAACATCTGCAGTTTGACATCGCATCGCCCGACTATGCTGCGTTGCTCGCGATGGTGAAAGAAAACATCGAGTTCAAATCGCACATTGTGGAGCAAGATCCCACGGAACGCGGCTTGCGCAAAGCCCTCAACCTCGGACACACCGTGGGACATGCTATCGAAAGTCTCATGTTGCGCCGCGCCACGCCCGTGTTGCACGGATATGCCGTAGCTTGGGGGCTGGTGTGCGAACTGTTTATTGCGAGCACCAAACTGGACTTCCCCACAGAACACCTCTATGCCGTGACGCGCTACGTGACCACCCACTACGGGCGTCCCGAAATCACCTGCGACGACTACGACGAGCTCCGTGAATTGATGCTTCACGACAAGAAAAAAATACGGCCGGCGTGGTCAATTTCACGCAATTGGCCGAGATCGGCAAAAATCATACTCGATCAAACTGCCGATGCCTCCCTGATTAACGAAGCATTTGACTACCTCCGAGAAGCCTAACCTCGCCTTCATACCATGTTATCTCTCGAAAAGTCGGGCACCGGTCTCCTGCTGGCGCTGATGGCCGCCGTATGCTACGGGTTCATCCCCCTGTTCACGAAAAGAACTCCAGACCCCTTCCGTCGGGCTTCCCTCTCTTCGTCCACCATTCTCTTCTATCGTTTCGGCATTTCCTCGCTGGTATTGGCGATCATCATGGTGCTGCGTCGCGAAAGTTTCCGCATCAACTACGCCGAGTTCCTTCGCCTTGTGCTCTTGGCCTTTTTGAGCGACGGCGCCGCGCTGTTTCTCATCTCCGGCTATCGCTATTTCAGCAGCAGCGGTGTGGCCACCACACTCCATTTTCACCTATCCGATTCTCACGGCCCTCATCATGATGATCTTTTTCAGGGAGCGGAGTCGGGTTTCCACGTGGGGTTGCCATCGTGCTTTCCATCTGTGGCGTGGCCTTTTCTCTCGGGAGTGGGAGGCGCCGGTGCGCAGTGGTTGGGCATTGTGCTCGAGCTCATCTCCGCGTTGTGCTTTGCGCTCTATCTCATTCGCGTGAACCGTTCGCGCGTGGTGGGGAAACTATGCCGGTGGCTAAACTCACTTTCTATGTCGTGGCCTTCGGCACGGCGATCTTCGCCGCCTTCATTGCCTACGAGCGAGCCGATTTCGACGTTTCGGCGCACTACGCGCTCTTGCCGCCTCCCGGCGGATGGTGGAATCTGGGCTTCCTTGCCATCGTGTGCACCGTTGTGACCAATCTGTCCCTGGTGCACGCCACGCAAAACATCGGTCCCACAGTCACTTCCATCCTCGGTGTGCTGGAACCCCTCACCGCATTGGTGCTCGGTGTCCTCTTTCTGGGAGAACAACTCACCCCCGCAATGGCGATCGGGATCGGATTGATTCTCCCTGCAGTATTGATCATCATTTTGCGTCGCAAATCTTGAGACTCCCCCATTTTTTTCATCAGCAGGCCGGCGTCCTGTTGTGCTTCTTGACCCCTCATTTTGAAATTCTGAATGAGCAGTGCGAGAAGCACAGCGGGGAGCTTGTCTTATATTTCGCGTTTTGGCAAACCGTTCGCGCGCATTATTGTGTAACTTCGCCACGCAAAAACAATTTTACAATCATCATGGTCAAACAATGTACAATTCTATTCGGCTGCATGGCTCTCGGAGAATTGCTCGTCGCCGTTACCGGCCTGAGCCTCCCCGGTAGTATTGTAGGCATGCTGCTGCTCGCCGCTTTTCTCGAGATGGGGTGGGTGAAACTCGAGTGGGTGAAAAATATTTCCGACTTTCTGCTGAGCAACCTCGGTTTCTTCTTCGTGCCGCCCGGCGTAGCACTCATGCTCAACTTCGATACCATCGCCCGAGACTTCTGGCCGATCACCATCGCTACCCTGGTAAGCACGGTGCTGGTCTTGCTTTCCACAGGTTGGACACATCAAATCGTACGCCGCTATGGTCCTTTCCACAAATAGTCTACTCCTTTCGCTTTCCGAACGCTTTGCCCTGATCGGAAACCACTTTATCGACGCGCTCGACAACGAGTTTGTACTCATCGGGCTCACCTTCGTGGTCTTCTTCTTGGCCAAGCTGGTGCAGCGGCGCACGGGATGGGTACTCTTCAATCCCCATTCTGATCACCATCGGCGTGATGATTGCCTTCCTCAAACTCACAGGCATTCAGTATGACACCTACCACAAAGCAGGGTTCGCAAATCGAATTTTTGGCTCAAACCCGCCATCGTGGCGCTCGGTGTGCCCCTCTATCAGCAGTTGAAGGTGATTCGCAAACAGCTCATCCCCATTTTGCTTTCGCAAACCGTGGGATGTGTGGTGGGCATCGTCTCGGCCGTTGTCACCGCGCAGTGGCTCGGCGCCTCAAAAAGCCGTGGTGGTGTCGCTGGCACCCGAAGAGTGTGACTACGCCCATCGCGATGGAAGTGTGTCGAACCCTCGGCGGTATCCCTCGCTCACGGCCGCCATCGTCGTGATCGTCGGACTACTCGGTGCCGTCACCGGCTTCCGCGTGTTGCAAATCGGGCGAGTGAAAAGCCCCATCGCGCAGGGGACTCAGCATGGGAGCCGCGTCTCACGCCGTCGGCACCTCGCGTGCCATGGAAAACGGGGCCAAATACGGAGCGTTCGCCAGTCTCGGATTGATTGCCAACGGGGTGCTCACTGCCATCCTCACGCCGATTGTGCTTCGCATCATGGGATTGATCTAAAACCGGGCGATCGTTGCTGCCACTCCCCAAAGGCCATCTCCCACTTCTCCGCAAGAGAAAAGTGGGAGATGGCTTTTTTGTCGTTGCGCCCAACCGATAGCCATTGCTCGGGGAGGGCGTGGGGCGCATCGGACACTCAGACTGAGCACCAAGCGGGAGAACACTGCATCGCCTCGTGCTTTGGACCCGCCGCACGCAGGAGAGGGAAGAACGGCGGGATCCCGTTGGGAAAAATCTCCCCACTTTCGGCGGAAAAATCCCCGAGTTTCGGCACAAATATCCCCTTTTTTTGCAGGCGAGAAAGGGAGGAAAAACAGTAGAAAATGCATTTTTTTCTTTCGTGTAAAGCTTGGCCAATTGCGAAAAGATGTCGTACTTTTGCAATCGCAAACGGGAAGTAAGCCCGATGCCACAACGAAAGACCACAGCGAAACACCCCCTCGCTGATGAAAAATCAAAGTCAATCGGATGTGTAATGGAGAGGTGGCGGAATTGGTAGACGCGCTACTTTGAGGGGGTAGTGTCAATTGCGACGTGGGAGTTCGAGTCTCCTCCTCTTCACTTCTTGCGGAAATAGCTCAGTTGGTAGAGCACAACCTTGCCAAGGTTGGGGTCGCGAGTTCGAGTCTCGTTTTCCGCTCTCAGACGAATCCAGTCATTTTGATTGGATTCGTCTTCTTTTTGTGCTGATTTTCGTAGATTTTTTTGTTCCTCGTTCTTCTTTTTTTCTGTATTCCGCTTGTCGATCCGCGAAGGAATGTGTATTTTTTTGAGCAAATCAATACCCGAAAGTCCGATGAAACTGCGTTTCCGAATCCCCTATTTCACCGCTCCCGGCGAGCAACTTCGTCTCGAATGGGAGAATTTCCCGGCGCCTTTGCTCACGCTGAGCGAAACAGCGCCCGGCGAGTGGACAGGCGAGGTGGTGTTCGCCGACCTCCACGCTGCACAAGTGCCCACTTATCGTTATGCCGTGTGGCAAGGCGACCGCTGTTTGCGGCGCGAACTGGGGCACCTGACGCACCGCCTGCGCATCGAAAGTCGACTTTGCGACACGTATTTCATCGACGATCGTTGGCGCGACCTCCCGGCCGACAGCGCCCTGTTCTCTTCGGCCGTGACCTATCCCACATTGCCCGGTGCACCTTCCCGTCTTTGTCAGACTGCAGTCTCACATGGCGCGTGCTTTCTCCCGCTTTGCGGCGAAATGGTTGCCATTTGGCCTTGTTGGGCTCCTCGCGTGCCCTCGGGGCCCTGGGATGAGTATGCCGCCATTGCGTTCGACGAAATAGCCCCCGGCGTTTGGCAACTCACCCTCGACGCCGCCCTGCTTGCTGCCGGCGACGAATATAAATTAGTGGCCGTCGACGAAGGGAAGTAGGCGCGTGGCGCATTGGGAAACGGGCGACAACCGGATTTTGGAACTCCCCGCTCTCGCATCGGGCGAGCACCGTGTGCTGCCCGAAACCGAAGTCTATTTCCCGCGCTCCTCCCACGCATGGCCGGTACCGCCATTCCGGTGTTTTCCTTTGCGCAGTGAAGGCAGTCAGGGAGTCGGCGATTTCGGCGATCTGCGGCGCATGGTCGACTGGACAGCGGCCACAGGTCAACGGGTGTTGCAGATTCTTCCCCATTCACGACACCACACTCACGGGCGAAAAACACCGACTCCTACCCCTACAACGCCATTTCGGTCTATGCCTTCCACCCGATGTATGTGGACCTGCGCGCCTTGCCGTCCTTGCCCGACGCGCGCCAACAGGCCGCATTCGACCGTGAATTTCGCGAACTCAATGCGCTCCCGACCATCGATTACGCGCGGGTCAACAAGCTCAAGCGCGATTTTCTGCTGCTCTCTTTCCGAGCACACGGCCGCGAACTGCTGAGGTCGCAAGCTTATGCCACTTTTGCGGGCCCCCACGCGCAGTGGTTGCCGGCTTATGCGGCCTTCTCGGCGTTGCGCGACAAATTTGCCACACCCGATTTCCACCGCTGGCCACAACATGCGGAATATGACGCAGAGGCGGTGGCCGCCACTTTCGCACCCGGCACGGCTGAGCGAGAGACCTACGACTTTTATTGCTATGTGCAATACCTTCTGCACTACACAACTCAGCGAAGTCACAGCACACGCACGGCGGAGTGGGGTGGTGCTCAAGGGTGATATTCCCATCGGCATCGCCCGTTGTTCGGTCGAGGCGTGGACCGAACCCCATTATTTCAACCTGAACGGTTCGGCTGGCGCACCGCCCGATGCGTTCTCGCTCACAGGGGCAGAATTGGGGCTTCCCCACTTACAACTGGGCAGCCATGGCTGCCGACGGCTATGCGTGGTGGAAACGGCGCTATGTCAAGATGGCCGAGCACTTTTCGGCCTACCGCATCGACCACATTTTGGGCTTTTTCCGCATTTGGGAGATTCCCACGCACAGCGTGCGCGGACTCCTCGGTCGCTTCGTGCCGGCTTTGCCCTGCACGGTGGGACGAGATCGAGGCGGCGGGGCTCCCGTTTGACCGCGATTTCATGACGCGCCCTTTGTCAGCGACGCCTTTGCTCGCTCGCTTGTTTCGGCGAACGCGCCGATTGGGTGCGCCGCACGTTCCTCACCCATTCGCACTATGACATTTGGCACTTCCGACCCGAATTTGGCCACGCAGCGCGCGGTGGACGATTTCTTGAGGCGCGAATACCGCGGCCGGCCTGACGAAAGCTCAGATTCGCGAGGGATTGTTTGCCCTGTTGGAGAACGTGCTTTTCATCGAAGACCCTTTGCAGCGCGAACACTACCATCCGCGCATCGAAGGCTTCCGCACTTTCGTCTTCGAACGCCTCAATGTCGACGAACGCAAGGCTTATGAGCGCCTGCATCACGTGTTCTACTACGAGCGGCACAACGACTTCTGGCGTGCTTTCGGCCATGGAAAAGTTGCCGGCGCTGAGCAATGCGACGGCGATGTTGCCTTGCGGCGAAGATTTGGGCATGGTGCCCGACTGCGTGCCCGGGGTGATGGAGCAACTTCAGCTGCTCACGCTCGAAATAGAGCGCATGCCCAAGGCATTCGGTCGCGAGTTTGCCGATGTCGAGGCTTATCCTCGTCGGTCGGTGTGCAGTACCGGCACGCACGACATGGCTACGCTCCGCGGATGGTGGGCGGAAGATGCGGCGCGTTCCGCGCGTTACTTCTTCGAGGTGCTCGGACACGGTGGCGAAGCGCCCGCGGATGCGCCTGCTTGGCTGTGTGAAGAAATCGTGCGTCGGCATGTGGATTGCCCTTCGATGCTGTGTATCCTTCCCTGGCAGGATTGGTTGTCCATAGATGAGCGCCTTCGTCTGCCCGATGTCGCGGCTGAACGCATCAACGAACCGGCCAAATCCCCGACATTTTTTTGGCGTTACCGCATGCACATTGGGCTCGAAACGCTCATGCAGCAAATCGGATTTCAATGCGCACCTCCGCCAACTTTTTGGTGGAAGGGACGACGAGCCTAATCTCGAAATCCGCCGTTTTCTCAAAAGATGCCGCGACTCTCCCGAGCGAAGACATCGAAAGTAGACGATGCTTCGCGATGTGGGAATGTTTTTCGTCGGCGTGTCGATTCGTTCAAACATCGTGAGTGAAATCTGCTTCCGAAAGGTTGGAATGCGGGAGCTCGTTCCCTCAAATCGTATTTTTGGGCGGCGTAGAGATAGACAAACCATTCAGAATAAGAATATGATGATCGGCGATTATTTTCCTCTATTTCGTAGGCGCGATAGGTCTTCATTGGCTCTTGTATGTTACTGTATGCGCGTTTGGGAAAAGATGCAAGCGGTTCCAAAAAGGAACATCCCGAAATCATCGAGAGATTGCAGCATGAACTTCTGGGTGAAGAACAGGCTGAGATCTTGAAGAGGCAGCAGCATGAAAGGGAACAGAGGAAAAATCTCAGGGAAGCCTATCGAAAGAATTAGCAGCGAGGCCTTTTCGGAAATACCCCAGGAATAGGAGGGAATTATCTGAAAAGGCGAGACTACATAAAAAAAGAAAGTGGCAGAGTCTGTGGGAACTAATTTGCCATTTTTCCTATGAACAGTTTGCGGTATCTTGATGCATCAAGGTCAAGATACCGCTTTTTCTTTGGGTAATGGAAGGACTGGCTGCAGGGTTAAACGCGCTACGTCAGTGACGGCGGTGGAAAGAAGGATAAAACGCGCGGAAAGGAGAAGGTTGTGTGAGGAAAGGGAAGGACGAGGTTGTGTGGTGAAAGGGAGGAGTAACGTGTGGAAAGGGCGGGGTTGTGTGGGGAAAGGCAGAGCCAATGTGCCGGAATGAATAGGTAATGCGTGGAAAGGAGAAGGTTGTGTGAGGAAAGGGAGGAGTAACGTGCGGAAAGGGCGGGGTTGTGTGGAGAAAGGCTGAGCAAATGTGTGGAATGAATAGGTAACGCGTGGAAAGGACGAGGTTGTGTAGTGAAAGGGAGGAGTAACGTGTGGAAAGGGCGGGGTTGTGTGGGGAAAAGGACGAGGTTGTGTGGTGTAAGGGAGGGAAAATGTGCTGGAATGAACAGGTAATGCGTGGAAAGGAGAAGGTTGTGTGGTGAAAGGCAGAGCAAATGTGCTGAAATGAGTTGGTAATGTACGGAAAGGAAAGGACACCGAGCGGAAAGGATGATGTTGTGTGGTGAAAGGCAGAGGCACCGAGCGGAAAGGTAGTAAAGACGTTTCTCCGTGTTGTCGTTCAGAGCTGTCTCTTCGAGCATCGATTACGTTTATTGGATGGATGCTGTTTTATTAGGAAATGAGGCGAGCTTTGTATTAGGGCGTGTGGTAGGGCTGTATCGGAATTAAGGGCTTTGTGATGGGGATTTGGAAACGTGTTTTGAGGATTGGATAGGTACTACGGGTATTGAGCGTGATTAGATGGCTGCGTGAAGAGACTGTTGGGGATCTTTGTCGTGAAAAGTGCCCATATTTCTTGTGCGATGGTCATATTTCTTGTGCGATGGTAGCTGAAGGAATTCTCTCCCCTTTTTCTGTCGGATGTTCACTCTTTATTCTATCGAATGTTGCTCTCTTCTTCTGTCAGTTGTTTCTCTCTCTTCTGTCAGTTGTTTCTCTTTTCTTTCCATAGGATATTTCTCTTTTCTTGTCGTAGAAGGCTGTGTGTGCTTTCTTTTTACCGCCCACTTTTGATCCCGTGCGCACATCTTGATGCGAGCACCACATTGGCTCCCGGCTGCGTACCTGTTTCTTACGTCCGATCTGCACTTTCTGCACGCTCAATCCGTGATTTTTATTGCTGAGGAGTGGGCTTATTTGTTGTGTCAGGAAGGTGAAGAGAAAAGAATCCCGTTTCCTTTACCCCCTAATCCGTTGAATCACAGCTGTTTGTTGCATCCCTGTGAAGGGTGAAGGAGAAAAAAACGAAAAAACAGCTGACGCGCGCGTATGCGCGTGCGAAGAGTAGTGAGAGGACTGTTCTTCACGGTAAGTAAATAGCACCTGTGCGCCGGGTAATTTACTCGACCAACTGGGAGGAACGCCTCAATCACTGCTACTCGTACCTTGTTTTTGCGCGGAGCGATGCATTGCTAGCCTCTGGGGGTATCTTTTGAAAGGGGCAAGGGAGGAAAAAAAGAAGGATGTATGTAAGAAGGACTTCTGCTGGTTGATGAGTGGAACATATGGTAAAAACTACAGAGGAAAACCAACATCATAAGTTGCCCTTAGATTTGTTGTTCACCAAGCCAGAGGGTAAGGGAGTAGGGACATCTTTCCAGACATTACCAGTACGTGGGATGTTGCTTTTGTTGAGTGTAAGATCCAACAATCCCTCGCATTCAAAAAGAAATGCGAGGGATTGTTGATAGCTCTTTAGTAGGTTCTAACAGCACGACTTTATTTTTCACGTTTCTCTTTAATCGTGGGGAACGAGAACACACCACCTTCTCCTTCTGTCTTGCGCTTTGTGTGAGGCGCAAATTGTTTACCGAAGAATTGTACCGCTCGTCTGAAAAACGTGTGCGAATACCGGCTGTTAGAGTCAGCGTATTCGTGAGCCACACGCAGTTGAAAATGGGGCGGAATCTAGCATCATAGATTTCTTTGGAAAGCTTGGGATAAGCTTTACGGAAGGAGGGGTGAGCATAACAACAAATGGAACGTCTGCTTGCTCTCGGCGAGGGACGCCCACCGTGCCCACAAAGTTCGGGCTGCTCGGGATTATCATATAGTGATTCTCCGTGATCTGACAAATAGATGATCATAGCAGGGGCGTTCGCGATAGCGAGCATAAATCTTCCCAAGCACGTAGTCTGTGTATAGGATCGAGTTCATATACTCTGCTATACGTTCGTCTGCTGCTCCTCCGTGTTTATGAGGAACATTTTTGCTGCGAATCGATTGAAGGTTTTTGGGGTAGCGGGCGATGTATTGATAGTGACTCCCCATTAGATGAATAACGCTAAGCTGTCCAGCAGGAGAATTCTTTTTGTAGCAGGGAAAGGTCACTATAAGTTCTCAGTATAGGTAGAATATTTTCGTCATAACCGATGGGGCCGACAACACCGTTAGTTGTCCCTTGGGGGGTGCGTAACTGTTGCGCTGTTTTACCGAACATGCGTTCGATCGAAAAAGTCCCTTCAGTTTCTTGGTTCGTGAACCATCGTGTTGCATAGCCACCTCGTGCGAATACGGAAAGAAGTGACGAGGGTGTCACACCATTCGATGTTTGTTTCTCCATTCCAAAAACGTAAATAAATATTTTTCCCGATAGAACTGTATTATTTGCGCCGCTTCGTGCGTCGTTAAAGCAGAAAGCATCGCCGATGCTAATCAATGAGTCTATTTGTGGTGTGGTTTGTTCTTTAAAACCATAAGCGCTGTAGTAATCAGCACGTGCAGTTTCTCCGAGGATGAGTACGAGGTCTATAGGAGATCTAAAGGCCTGTCGAATTTCAGTTCCTTCTAAATGTTTTGGCGAGAGAAGGCGTTCTACACTATTACCTATTTGGGCGTTAACGCGCAATGCAACTTGCGGACTCCAGATTAAACGGTCTATACCACGGTAATAGAGGCTGGTGTTGGACTATTCAATTGATAACAACGTTGCGCCTTAATAATGGTGAGTCCTAACATTCCTACTAGCGATATGTTGAAGACCCAACGTAACCAAAGTCTCGGATAACAACGGGTGCAGAGCTTGCCCATAATGGTAGAGCTTGCGATGAGTAAAGCCGCGATCCCACTTATGCTGAGTATTTGCGATCCCGTTATACTGTGTAGAAACTCGCTGCTTTCCCGTATATTGGTGGCCAGCATCACAGCGCACAATGAATCACTAAAAATTTGAATGATAAGTGATTAGTAGGTAGCCTTCGAGGATAAGAACAAACATAATAATAGTAGTTTTCGGCGATGTTCATCGCGCTCCCCAATGGTTTCCAAGACTTGGCGAACAGTCGAGAACATATGACGAAAAAGTAATGCCATCCGAATATCAAAAAGCAGTTGCACGCACATAAAACGAGGAAACTGTTTGATGGGATTGTCATAATACTGGAAGCTTCCCATTTCTACGAACATTTGACTCAAGAAAAGTAGCCAAAAAGTTGAACCATTGGTAGTAGGTTTGTGCCGCAGAAGGAAGCCAACTTGATGCACGTTGATAAAGCGATGAAATAGTCATATGTTATAACTTTAGATTTTTAGACGTATTGAATAAAAGGGAATCTATGATCCTCTGCAAAGTTAGCTTTTTCTTAGTACGTGTTGAAATGAATGTTTTGAAAAATTACGCAGATTGGATTGGAGGGAGGGAAGCGTAGAGTCAACCGGCAAGTGCAAAATTAGGCTATTCTTTTGAAGAACTCTGCTTTTGGTGTTTCAAACTTTAGTTTTTGTCTGGGTCAACTGTTGTTTTTCTTCTGTATACTCGCAATCTTTTTATCTGTAAAATCATCGAAGTTGGCTTGTTTGGGAATATACTGCCTGATGAGTTTATTTGTATTTTCAATCGCTCCCTTTTGCCACGAGGGCATAAGGATAGGCAAAATAGACGACTGCTCCCAAATACTTTGTAATGAGCTTGTGTGCGGCAAATTCAGGACCGTTGTCAGTGGTTATGGTCTTGATGTGCTTCTTGTGAGGGCAGCAGCAGACGTCTGACAGCTTTGGCCAACGGCTCGGACTTCTTCCGTGAGGCTAGTTTGGTCGTGAAGAGCGTGTTTTGTGGAACGCTCCACGATCGTGAGATATGGCGTGGTTGTGAGAATCCACAATCAAATCCATCTCGAAAATCCCCAAAGCGTTTTCCGTCCGCCTGCTCGGGACGCGAGTGAATACTTGTTCTATCGCCAATGGGGAAACGCTTGTATTTGGGTCGCCGCCTATATTTGAGCTTGTGGCGGGTGTGGCGCGCCAATTCCCCGCTGCATCGGCGTGGATTAGGTTGTAGATGCATTGATTTGAGACACTGACGCCTTCCTTCTTCAACACGCCCGATATTTGTCGCGGTGACCACTGTTCTTCGATGATGAATTGTTTGATTCTCCACACCAATTCCGGAGCAAGGGCAGCATTGCGTGTGGAACGCCTGCGACGTTCCATCGCTTTGTCGTGGCCTTGAACCAAATATACTTGCCCGACCGGGTACTGTTGCGTCTTAATTCACGAGAAAGCGTGGATTGGCTGATTCCACGATACGTGCGATCTCTTTTCTTGCGCATTTTCTTTTGCAGCAAGGCAAAAGATTTGCGACCTTTGCTCCGAGGTTAGTTGTTTATACATACGCAATACAAAGATAATTAATCTCCGAGAGTCCTCGACAGGGGGACTCTTTTTGTATTGCCGGTATCGCTCTTCGGGGCTACGCGCCCCGGCCGCGAGGCCAACCCGCGGTGTTTTTCATAGATTAGAGCCTATGAAAAAACGAATGATTTGTTGCACTTCGATTTTGAAAGTGCGAAGTTTTTCGCGGGTTCCAGTGTCTTGATTTTATGAGACACGTCAATTGCCTAGTAATCATAAGTAATGGTCCGCTCAATTCCTTTCATTTGGCTATAAGATGGAGCAATTTATGCTTGAGTTTAGTCCTAATGCCGAAATAGTTCTTTCCTTCTGTCGTATAGTCAATTTATATTGTTATATTTGCAATTGAATTGCCGTTGGATTCATGTTCGCCGGCGTTGTACTTATAGGATGTACTTTTTGTACAAAATGAGTTTTTATATTTGATCCTCAGAGTGTTATGGCGATACTGAGGAGCTTATTCGTACCTGATATGATACCGGAGTCTTATGCAGAGGACATTTCCCAACGCGGTTTGTTCCGTTATTGGCTTGGCTGGCTTATTCGCCTTCTTCAAAGCATAAAGTATTGGCGTGCTCGCCGGATAGCTCGTCGAAACGGAGCAAAAATTGGGGAGGGAGCAGTTTTCTCAGTGGTTCTGGCTCGCAAAATGAATGCCAATGTGGTAGTGGGGGCACATTCTTCTATACAAACTGATAGTTTGGATACTAGAAACTCCATAGTGATCGGCGAATATGTCATTATAGGGCATGGAACAGAGATTATCACGACCTCGCACAATATAGATTCTCCTGAATGGGAGCGAAAGGACTACGGACTTGTGATTGAGGATTATGTGTGGTTGCCAACAAAGGTTCTTGTGCTCCCCTCTTGTCGGCGAATTGGACGAGGAGCCGTAGCAAGTAGTGGAAGTGTCGTTGTGCGCAATGTCGAACCAATGCAAGTTGTAGGAGGCAATCCCGCGAAATTGTTGAGGATGCGTGAGTGTGTCCATTCGTCTTTTGGTTGTAGAATCCCTGTTGGGAGGGGATTTTTCCGTCTATCGAGCTGCCAGGAGGTTGAAAAATGCCTGAGTCTCTGAATAAACGCTTGGTTGTGAAAAATTCCGCACTGCTTTATGTGCGGATGCTTTTCACAATGTGGATCAACCTCTATGCAACACGTTTGACCTTACAAAAATTTGGGGGTAGAGGGACATGGGGGTATATGGGGTTGTAGGGAGCATTGTAAGCTTGACGGGCGTTTTTGGCCAGTGGAACGACCAATGCGGTACAGCGGTTTTCTGACTTTCGAGTTGGGGCGCAAGGACGGGGAACCGAATGCGGTGTTTTGCACCTCGCTTAATTTTTGTTTTTTTCTCTTGAGTGGTTTGACGCTTCTCGTATTGGAAGTAGGCGGATTGGTGATGCTCTACCATAAGGTGAAAAATCCCGGCTGAAAGTATGAATGCCGCTTTTTGGGTCTTTCAGTTCTCTGTGTTCACTTGTTTGGTCAATCTGGTCAGTATCCCCTACAATGCTTTTAATCATTGCGCATGAGCGCATGAGCGCGTTTGCCGGTATCTCGATTTTGCAAGTCATCTTAAATTGTGCGGCAGCTTATTCCATCTCTTTTTGCAGATGGGCGTTTGGTATGGTACGGAGGATTCATGGCGGGCATCGGGCTGTTGGTGCGCATTGTCTACCAGGTCTATTGTCATCGGAATTTCTCCGAGTCACGTTATCATTTTGCACTACGTAAGGATCTGCTGAAAGACTTGGGAAAGTTTGCCGGCGTAAGTACGTTCTCCGGTGTCTTGCAAGTCGTGACGGCAGAAGGATTAGTTTTGGTGATCAATCTTACTTTTGGGGCTGCGCTGAATGCCGTCTATGTCATTGCTTTGCAATTGAAAAAAATTCGATTTTGTCCTTTGCGATGAACGTCTACAAAGCCATTTCTCCACAAATCACGAAAACGTACGCAAGTGGAGAAATGGAACACCTAAAATTATTGGTGTACACGGGGAGTAAGATGGCTGTATATATGCTTTATCTTATTTTCTTTCCTTTCTTATTCCAAACTGCATATATTATGCACCTTTGGTTAGGTAAGGTGCCACCTTATACTGTGGAGTTTGCCCAAGCAATGGCTTTTGTCTCGCTAACCTATGCAGCCTTTTGAACCGATTAGAAGCGCTGTCTTGGCGACCAATCGCATTACTAAATTCATACTGAGTGCCCGATAGTTTCTATCTTCTGGTACTGCCACTCAGTTATTTTTGTTGCCAAGTTGGGAAATAATCCAGTCTTTCTTATCGTTACAATTGTGGCTTTCGATATGCTTACCTGCATTGTGCGTGTGTGCTATGCTGTTAAGTACACTGTGTTGACCTTAAGAGATTTGTATTGTCAATTTCTTCGTCCTGTCGTGCTCCTTTCGTTGGGAGCTGGCTTACTGCAATGGGGAATACAAAATGTATGTGTTTCTCACTTTGGAGAAATGGTCATTCGTATTGTTGTTAATGGATGCTTTATTTTGGTCTTTGTCCTTGCATCCGAAAAAAGACGTTCGCCGCTATTTGCAAGGACGAGTCAAGCGATAAAATGAATTTATGACCCCAAATTCTTTAGCAAAGGGATGTCACTGTAGAACACAGGACTCCTCGATTAGTACTATTCTTATACGTTTTCCTTCTTGTTTTTGAAGGGGCTTTGCGTAAGTGGGTTTTACCTTCAATGTCTTCAGCTCTAGTGTTAGCGAGGGATCCTTTGGTACTCTATCTCGTATTCTATGGATTGAAGCGGGGGTGGTTGCGTAATGCGTACGTACACTTAGCCTTTCTTGCAAGTTTCGTTTCGCTTATTGTGGCGCTTGCGAAAGACATTAATTGGGAGGTTGCGTATTATGGATTACACTCTTATCTATTGTATTTTCCGTGTATTTTTGTAATTCCGCGTATTTTAAGTATGAGGGGATGTGGATAGATTTGGCGTATTCTTTTTGTCTCTCTCGATACCGGTAACTATATTAGCTATCATACAGTATGCTAGTCCTCCTAATGCATGGGTGAATTTAGGAGTAGGGGGAGAAGGTTCGTCAACCTTTGGCGGAGTTGGTACTTTCATAAGACCAGCAGTATTTTTTTCTTTCGTTTCTGGCTTAGTGGCATTTCAAGGGCCTAGTGGGGCTTTTCTTAGTTACTATCTCTTTGACGCTTCTGAAAGGAAAAAGCGGGTATTCCGTTGTGGTTCTTACTAGTAGCGTTTGTGTTTTACATCGTTATGATCCCTGTAAGTCTATCGCGCACAAATGTGTTTCAAAGTCTCGTGATTTTAGGATGGGGATGTGCAGCAACCTTCAAAGGACAGAAGTTTGGTAAATCGCTCTTGTCTTTATTTCTTTTTGGGGTTCATTGGCATTATTCTTTATTTGAATTTTGATCCTTATTTTGAAGTTTTATCTTGGAGGTTTGAGGCTGCAAGTGAGACGGAAGGAAATGTACTTACAGGTACTATTGGTTCGCGACTTTTTGGTTCGTTTTATCAACTTTTTGAGGCCTCTGAATCCTTTTTGGGAGAAGGCATCGGGACTGCAACAGCTTTTGCTTCAACCACGCATGGATCTAAATTAGTTTATTGGCAAGATGCAGAATTGCCTCGTCAAGTATATGAGTCAGGTTTAATATTAGGCTTTATATATATATTGATTCGTCTTGTTTTTGCTTTTCGCTTATGTATACAAGGTCTTAAATCGTCGACAGGAAGTGCATACTTCTTTTTACCAAGCCTTGGTTTCTTCCTGGTTTTTCGGTGCTTGGGGGAATTCTTCAATCTTAGGTTTTACTGTCCTAACAATTGCCTTTCTTGTTAAATATACTAACGCAAATGGCTAAGTTTGTTGTTTCTTCTGCAATTCTGAATGAAAATTCCCGGGGGTAGCTGTAGGCTTGCTTCGAGCTAGTAAGCTCAGTCTCTTTTGTACCACTTTGGCGTTTTTAAGAGGTAGTTGGCTTTTTAAAGTTGTTCTTATTTCTTTGTAGGGAGAAGGTGCTTACCAGAGCTTTAGATAGCGACTTTTCGAGAATACTTCGTATATTTCCAAAGCTCGCCATCATTCAAAAATACCATTTCTGCATTGTTTAGGCCTGCGAATAAGTGCAGAATGATGTATGTTTTGAGATTTCGATAGAAGGGTCTCGCATTTTACTAGATAAAGGTGCATTGGTAGATGCAAATGGGGTCTATGTTTATGCTGATCAATCTTATGAAACTATCAGGGCGGCAAAGAAAAGGGGCTTATTGATAGTTTATGAATTGCAGATCGCTTACTATAAAGAAATACAGTCTATCATAAGTCGAGGAAAATATAACAGTTGGGTTGAATCTAATCATTTGTATTCAGATTCTGACGCAGGTACTAGAATAGACAAAGAATTATCATTGGTTGAACATCTTGTGGTAGCGTCTTCATATACTAAAAGGACGCTGATAAAAATATGGATTTGGTGATAAGAAGATACGGGTAATTCCATATGGGTTTCCTCCGCATTTCATAAAGACTATTTACCCTTGAAGGGTAGGAAGTTGCGTTTGTTGTATGTGGGTAGTTTGGGGGTTACAAAAGGCGTGCGATATTTGCTTGATGCTGTTGAGGGATTAGAAGATAAAATAGATTTGACAATAGTGGGGAGTGGAAATTCAAGTGCTGCTCTGCAGGAGGGGATATTGAAACATAGGTATATTGAAAGCTTACCGCATGCTAAAGTCTTAGAATATATGCGTGAGTCGGACCTTTTTGTTTTCCCAACGCTGAGCGACGGTTTTGGTATGGTGATTGCAGAAGCAATGTCGCAAGGTACTCCTGTTGTAACAACTCCAAACAGCTGCGGGGGTGATTTTATTCACCAAGGTTACAATGGATGGCTTGTCCCTCCCTCTGATAGTCAGGCTATACGAAGAAGAATATTAGAAATTCTGGAGAGGCCTTTTTTGATCGAACAAGTAGGACGAGAGGCTGTAAAAACAGCAGAGTTGAGACCATGGTCAGTTTACGGGGAAGAAATTGTTGATTTTGTAGATTCATTAAAAAAATGAAAACTTTAGCTATTTTATTGGCTTACCATAATAGAAGGGAGCTTACTATAAGATGTTTGCAGTCGTTGTATAATGCAGAATTTTCCGACATTGCCTTTCAAATTTATGCCTGTGATGATGGCAGCACGGACGGAACAACTGAAGCCATACATAGAAAGTTCCCAGAAATACGCATTATACCAGGGGTGGAAGCTTATTTTGGAATCGAGGTATGCTGAAAGTCTGGGAAGAAGCTTTGAAATTAGATTATGACTACTATCTCTGGCTGAATGATGACACTATCGTAAAACCAGATTTTTGGGAGATCATTTTTTCATTTTATTTGTCAGTTCAGACAGCTTCTGTTATATCAGGACTACTTCAGGATATTGACACAAGCGAGATAATATATGGAGGGACTGATTGTAAAGGACAAAGGGTTAAACCAGGTGAACCAATAGCCAGACTAAATGGTAATATGGTGCTAATACCGCGCGAAGTAGTCAACGTAGTAGGGCTTTTAGATCCCTATTTCCATCATGACCTTGGAGATGTTGATTACGGGTTTCGCGTAATCAAGGCTGGTTTTCCCATATTGGCTGCGCCTCAAATAATGGGTTATACGAGAGGTAATTTTTACTGTAGATGCAGAAAATGGGATGTAGGGGTATTTGAAAGATTTAGGCAACTTTATTCTCCACGTGGAGCCAACCCCAGGATGTTGTTCTATTTCAAGAGAAAACATTTTGGTATGCTAAGTGCTGTTTCTACTTTTTGTATTTGCACGTTCTCAATCGGATTGGACCATTAGACTTATTTCTTTTTAAACAGAACATTGTTAGGCGTTTATGGTGATAGTTCATTATATCCCATCATTAGCTGTATTTACGAGGTAGCAGCCTATCTGTCTGTCCTAAGTGCTGAGTTAGGAAAACTCATTAAATTGCATATTGTGACAAGCGATGAAGGAGAGACAGAAGTGAAAACAAGCAATGCAATAATACACAGAATTCCCAGTGGTATTCGATGTTATTTTTCTGCGAAAAACTTCTGAATGATCTGAGTGCTGATGTAGTACATATCAATGGATGTTGGCAACCTCAGTTACTCTTTTTCAAAAGAGCAGCACAAAGTTTGCGAATACCAGTGGTCTTGTCGCCGCGTGGGATGCTTGAACCTTGGATTGTTAAGCGGCATTATTGGACGAGAAAATGGCCTGCAATTCAATTATATCAAAGAGGTTTGGTAAAAGCGAGCTAATTATTTGCGTGCAACTGCAGATACGGAAAAGACAATCTGCTTCGCTTAGGGATGGAATCCCCGTATTGCTGTAATACCTAATGCCGTGAATATTGAGGAGTTACCGCTAAAGGACAATTGGAGTCTCAAAAGGAGGATTGTCTTTATGAGTGAGACTGCATTTCAAGAAAGGAATTGAGTTGCTCCTTGAAGCTTTGAGTCACTTGAAACCTTATTTTGGATGGTTACGAAGTGATCATTGCCGGAGAAGGAGAGCCCGACTATGTGGAAACGTTGAAGAAGGCTGCTATTTCTTTCGGGTTGAGTGAGTTCGTAAAATTCGTCGGTGGTGTTTATGGAGCAGAGAAAGTCTGTCTACTACAATCTGCCGATTTTTTTGTTCTACCAACCTACAGCGAGAACTTTGGAATTGTAGTCGCAGAGGCATTGGCTTGTGGTACTCGGTTATCACTACGCGTAGCGCACCTTGGAAAGAGTTGGAAGACTTTGCGTGCGGTTGGTATATCCAGGTTGGATTGGGAGCATTAGAAAACACCTTCAAAAAGCAATTTCAGCCCCAGAAGAAGATCTCAAAAGAATGGGACTTCAGTGGACGAAAAATTAGTTGAGAATAAATTTACAGTACAGGCTGTAGCTCAAAAAGTTTTGGGCATATACAAAAATGCTTAGCAAAGCGTGAAAGTTTGCACTCTAATTTAATCGAGGAATTGTGCTTGAACAAACTAACAGCATAATAGAACAATGCACTTATTATTTTCTATTGTTACGGTCGTATATAATGATGCGGAAAACGTTGGGCGTACGATCGAAAGCGTTTTGTCACAAGACTATTCACGTATACAATATATCGTAATTGATGGGGCATCTTCAGATAGTACTCTTGAGGTAATTCGTCGTTTCTCTGACAATCTAACCTGGGTGTCAGAAGCAGACAATGGGATTTATGATGCAATGAATAAAGGCCTCTCAAGATGTAGTGGGGATTATGTGATCTTTATGAATAGCGGCGACACATTTACCGATAAAAGCCGTTTTGTCGAACGTAGAGCAAAGCTATCTGCAACAGTACAGTTGTTCCTGATTTAGTTTATGGTAATTATAGAGAAAGTCGTGGTGAATGGAAGTCTCCTATTATACCGGCAAGATCTCATCACAAAGCATGGTATGGTGCTTTTGCATCTCACCAATCAACATTTTATAGAGTCTCATTTTTAAGAGAAAAAGGATACTCCTATGATCTAAACTATCGTATCGCTGCAGATTACAAACTCAATTTGCAGGTTATAAGTACGTCAGAATGCATCTTAAAAATTAGACGTATGTATATCGGATTTTGATATTACAGGAGTTTCCAATCAGAACCGAAAACTTGGGCGTAAAGAAGCTGATATCGCTAGAAGAGAAGTGCTTCATTTCAGTTGGTTTCAGCGTAAAATGATACTTTGTGCCCAGATTTGTGCTTTGGCTTTAAAGACTTATTCACGTCCACTATATCAAATGTTGCGTTACTTATGAATTTATCTGATTACAAAGAAGAAAAACCACGTTTCTTGTTACGGTGTGTTTGGTATATAGTGAATATTTCTCTTTTTAGAGCATTGCGTGGCCGTTTCTTTTCAGGATTTCGCAAAGTTCTTTTGAGAGCGTTTGGAGCAAAGGTAGACAAAGAAGCGTATATCTATGCGACATGTCGGATTTATGCTCCGTGGAATTTAGAGGTTGGGCGTGCTTGCTTGGGTCCTGGGGTTGAACTTTATAACAAGTCGAAGATCTGTATTGGTGATGATTGTGTGGTTTCACAACGTTCATTTCTTTGTACCGCGTCTCACGATGTTTCCTCTTTAATGCTCCCATTACTTCAGTCACCTATCACATTAAAGAATAATTCCTGGGTAGCAGCAGAGGCTTTTGTTGGCCCTAGGGGTAACTATAGGAGAGGGGGCAGTAGTTGGAGCAAGAGCTGCTGTTTTTCGCGATGTAGAACCTTGGAGTGTGGTCGGTGGGAATCCTGCAAGGTTTATCAAGAAACGTAAAATCTATGGAGAAGGGTAGTATTACAGCTATAATCTTGACTTATAACGAGGAGCAACATATCGAAAGATGCGTAAGTTCCTTACGTCCATTTTGCAAAGACATTCTTGTCGTCGATTCTTTTAGTACTGATCGTACTATCTATCTTGCCCAACGGATGAATGTTCGAATAGTAAAACATGAGTTTGTTCATCAAGCACAACAATTTAACTGGGCGTTAGAAGCATATGATATTCAAACAGATTGGGTTTGGCGTGTTGATGCAGACGAATATGTGTCTGAAGAACTAGGGCGCAAAGTTGTATCAACTACCGAGAACTGTGATGAGGAAGTAAATGGAATCTACGTCAATAAGAAAAATTATTTTTCAAAGGTGGATTTTTTTGAAGCACGGCGGATGGTATCCTGCGCCTCAAATCAAGATTATTCGCAAAGGATTTGGTGCTTCAGAGAATAAAGTGATGGACGAACATCTTATTGTCTTTTCCGGTGAAACCATAGCAATAGATGGTGATCAAACAGATGAGAATCTGAACGATTTGACCTGGTGGATAAACAAGCATAATCGATATGCTACTCGAGAGGCAATAAATATGATGAGGATTGAATATAATCTTTCCGAAAGCGAAGAAGAAGTAACTCCCTCTCTTTGGGGAAATGACGCGGAAAAGAAAGCGATGGCTCAAGAACGCTTATGTAAGACTACCTCTTTTTCTTCGCCCAATTCTTTATTTTACTGCAAGATATATTATTTTTATTAGGTTTTTCTCGATGGTATTCCTGGCTTAATTTGGCACGTTTTTGCAAGGGTTTTGGTATCGCTTTCTTGTAGATGCCAAAGTCTATGAGATCAAGAAAAATACCGATTTGACAAAAACTGAGATAAAGAACTTCCTAAAAAGCAACTACAAGCAGGGCAACGATTTTCTGGAACGAATGAATAGTACTTACGATACACTTTTGCTCTCCTCCGCGCCGCTTTACGTGGAGGGGATATTCAAAAAGTCGGCAATTTTAGCGAGTTGTTACGTGAGCTCGAAAACAGACCGTTGACGGCTTGCTATATGCCTTGCCTGAAATACGTGTCCGCGATTCAGAACGCCCCGCGCTATTGCAATGGATTGCTGGAATGCCGCGTTTGGAGCAGGGTGAACCGAGAAATGGAAATGCGTGCTAGTAGATTGAGTGCGTTACTCGAGAAGCGTGATGTTCGCCGTACGATTATGAAAGGACAAACTTGTGCGGCATATTATCCTCAACCACTTTTTGCGAAGAAGTGGCGACATTGATGTTTACATTGTTCCAGATGATTTTCAAAAAGCTTGCAGAGCATTGGAATCGTTGAATTTCGAGAAAGAAGAAGTGCTGATGCAGCATTCTTCCTATCGAAAGGGCACTCTACTTGTAGAGTTACATTGGGTGATGCAGCATTTTCCAGTGGATACCAACGCATCGTCGTTTGCTCACCATATTCAACGAAGAGATAGTCCCGCAGCTCAATTCACAATTCAATATGCAAATTGCAGGTAGAAAAGTTTATGTTTTACCACCTGAAATGAACATTGTGCTGCTTACTGCGCATCCTTTGATGCATATTGTCAATACTGGAATCGGGCTTCGACAAATTATTGACTGGATGATGGTATTGAAAAGGTACACGAGAAAATATCAACACAGCGAAGTTATATGATCAGCTGAATCAACTTCACCTGTTACGTGCATTTCGCGTGTTAGCATATCTATGCTGCACCTATTTAGGAATGGATGAAGAAACGGCTTGCATATCGCCTGATGGTAAAGCATACAATAAACAAGACGGTAAGCGAGGGGCGAGCGCTTAAATGGATTATGCAGACCGGCAATTTTGGTCACGCTATGCAATTTGATGATGATAGCACAGATGCGCGCCGACATTTCTATTTCTTGATTAATTTCTTTCGGTTCTTCTCTCTCAACCCTACAGAAATGATGAGCTTAGCCGTGGATGAAACTCTATCGTTTTTTTGGCAGGGGCAAAGACATTTATATGACTGATATGTTGTTTGTGAAAGTCTTGATTTGTTTCCTTCCTTGGAAACTTCGTCGTATTGTTCTTACTCGTTGTTTCGGGTACAAAATTGCCAGAATCCGCACATATTGGTCTTTCGTTTATATATCCGAAATATTTAGAGATGCGTGGGGAGCTCGCATCGGACATTTGAATGTCATGAGTGCATTTACAAGAGTTGATCTTAGGTGAGAATAGTACTATCGGGCGTCAGAATTGGATAACAGGTTTTCCAACGGAAAAATAAAAAGGCATTTTGTGAAGAATGTAAGTCGTCGTGCTTCTTTGATCGTTGGAAAAGAATCAGCGATTACAAAAGCAGCATCATTTCGATTGTACTGATTTTATTTCTATCGGCGATTATACAACAATAGCAGGGTTACAGATCTACTTTTCTTACGCATGCAATTGATGTGTATGAAAATATCCAATCTTGCCATCCTATTGTAATTGGTGATTATTGCTTTGTATCTACAGACGTACGAATCCTTGGCGGCTCAAAATTGCCCAATAGATCTATTCTTGGTGCTGGAGCAGTACTAAATAAGCAATTTGAAGAAGAGTATGCATTATATGCGGGAGTGCCTGCCGAGAAAAAAAAGACAATCAATAAAACTGCAAGATATTTCTTCAGAGAGAAAGGATTTGTTGATTAATGAGTAATTTGCCTGATACAGGATTCCTACCCAAAGTCACCATCGTGACTGCCTGCTACAATCGTGCAGCGACAATCCGTGAGACGATCGAGAGTGTCTTGGCGCAGGATTATGAGTATGTGGAATACATTATCATAGACGGCGCTTCAACCGACGGCACACAGAGAATCGTTGAGGAATACGCTTCGCGTTTGGCGCATTTTGTCAGCGAACCCGACCACGGGATGTACGAGGCACTCAATAAAGGCTTGCGAATGGCGACCGGCGAGATCGTCGGTTGGGTGCATTCAGACGACGTACTGTATGACACACATACCTTGTCCGCCATTGTTGATGCGTTCAAAAAGTTCACGAGCGCAGGTGGTTTATGCAGACGGGCTTTTCGTTCGTTCCGATCGCCCCAATGCTGTGGTGCGCAATTGGATTGGCGGCACGTATCGTCCGTGGAAAGTTCGTCATGGATGGTTGCCGTTACATCCCACCTGCTACATTCGCAGAGACTATTTGACACAAGTCGGTCTTTACGATGAGAGTTTTAAGATCGCAGCAGACACAGAATGGCTCTTGCGCGTCTTGTTGAATTCCGATTTGCACATACATTATTTGCGTCGTTACGTCATACGGATGCGCGTGGGCGGACTTTCCACCGATCTTTCGCAGCGCAAATTGATGTGGGCGAAGATCTCCGTGCATTTCGCATGCATGGGCTTTCGCCTCGATGGACCAAATTGCAAAAAATGGCGTGGAAGATCCCGCAATTCATCAGCGCACAATTCTCTTCGTTCGGGAAACGAGCGTAAGTCCCCCGAAATATAGACACCACTCTCCATCCTTATCAATCACAAGGTCGATTCATCGCGAATCGACCTTTTTCTCTGCCTGAATCGGCGCAAGTTTTATCCCGAAACGCCGCGAGCACCCACATTCAAGCGAAGCCATTCCAAAAATCAAGCGGTGTCGGACAAACCTGTCCGACACCGCTACGATATGGAGCAATGCAATTGAGATGGAGCAAAGTAATCAGCGCACCACGACTTTGGCGGTCGTTCCGTTGGAGTAGCGCACGATGTTCACGCCTTTTTGAGGCTGGGTGAGGCGACGGCCTTGGAGGTCGAAGCGAGCCACTTCAACAGGGGCAGCGGGAGGCTGCAGAGCGAACAGCTGTGATGCCTTCGCGGCCTTCGATTGTCACGCCCTCGGGGAGTTTCAGGGCTGCGGTGTAGGCCGCGAGCGATTCTTTGGGAACGATGATCGTTTTTGAGTTTCGGGCAGTTCAGGGAACAGCTCGCCGGGCATTGAGGGAGCGGCTTTGCTTGTGAACGTCACCGTCGTCAGTTCCTTGCAACCGTCGAAGACTTTCGCCTCCGTGGCGGTCAATGTCGAAGGAAGTTCCACGTTTGTGAGTTTCGTGTTGCGGAAAAGCATATTGACGGATCGTCGTCAGGCCGGGAGAGAAGGTGCATTTGGCGAGCGAGGTGCGTTGGTCGAATGCTTGTCCGGCGATAACGGTCGTCGTTTGGGGAAGAACGATCTCGCGAAGCGCTCGCAGCGATAGAACATCTTCACCCCGATTTCGTTGTCGGCAGAAGGCGCGTAGAAACGATTGTAGAAACCCCACGTGCTCGTTGAAATAATTCTTACCCGGTTCCTGTTTAATTTGTGCTTCCGAGAGGTCGAGCGTGTGCGTCGTGCCTTCCGATTCATAGCCGCTGTAATCGCGGCCGCACGTGGTACGGATGATTTTGATGTCCTCGCCGTTGATCAGCCCCACCACCTGAGAGAAGGCGTATTTTCGCGTTCCGATTCTTTGATCAGCGTCTCGAGTTGACCGGTTTTCTCCGTGGTGACCACCTTCTGTGCGAAGGAAAGGGTAGAAACCGTTGTGAGGGTTGCGACCGTGCAGCCGCAGAGCAGAGTAGAAACTTGCATAGAGTATTAAGTATAGAGTGTTTGATGATGAAGCATCCCGTGCGACTTTCAACGATCTGCGAGAAAGCACGCAGCGATGCAGGGAAGTGAATAAAATAAAGAGATTTCGTTGTAGAAAGAGGAGGAGATACTTACCAAACAAATCGGTATTGCTTCTCGTGCAGTAGATAAGTCGCCCATAAGGCGGCTTATTTTTCGTAGGGCACCACGAATTTGTGTCCGCGTCCGCGCAGCACCACCACTTTGTCGCGCACCTCCTCGACATAGAGCGAGTGTGTGCCCTCTTGCAGTCCACTGTTGCGGAACTCATCGGGGTAGCGCATTGAGGAAGTTGAGCGAGAGTCGCTCGCCTACTTGCGGATTTACCACCGCCGGGGTGATTTTTCAGCGAGCGCAAGGGCCGCATCCGGTCGCGTGCTGTTGCAAAAACCACACGCCGACGCCCTTGCGTTGCACCGCCATCAGCGTATTCATTTTGCTTAAATAGGCTGCGCGAAGTCGTGCCGTAGATGCCCGGACGTTGCGCTTGGCCTTCGCAGCGCACCGACACGCGCACTGTTTGGGCTTTCCCGTGGGAGGAATGATGCGCACCGTCGCATCGCCCTCGTAGAAGGCTTCAAGTTCGAGAATGTTGGTCTTCGCGTTCCATTTCGCATTGATGGCATGATCCGGATCCACCACTTCGAGATCCGCCAACTCGCCTCCTCCGTTCACACTCACGAATTTGCTTTCGTCGCGCGGGAAGAGTCGAACTTCCTTTTGGCTCACACTCACCTCGGGCGGAGCGATGTTCAGTTCAATGCGGCGTTTCGTGTCAGCGAATGGATCACGGCATGGGTTTTTCCTTCCAAAATGCCCTTGATGCGCAGCGTATCTTTGCTCATCGACACACTTGCGATTTTCGAGTCCGCCACATAAGCCGAGTATTTGCCCGTTCCGCCCGAAAAGCAGCAGGATGCGTGTCGCTTGGGGCGACACTTCGATCGAGTTGTCATTTTCCGCTCCCACCTGAATGGGCGTTTCAGGCGCTTGTTGCGTATCGTCACAGCTCGTCAGTGCAAGAGCGCACGCTGCGAGCAGCAGAGTCATCAGTTGTTTCATCGTTTAGTCCATTGAGTTGATAATCGAGTTCCCACTCCCGTCCGTCGCTTTCACGACGAGGATGTGGAGAAATGCTCCCCACTTTTCGTGAAAAGGAGTCGGCCGTCCGTGGGTTCTTGCTGTTGGTCGTCCACCCAATAGGTGATTTTCGCATTCGCGTCCGCGAGTTCTTTCCAGAAAAGCGGCAGGGCGCGCGGGCAAGTGCCGTTTTCGCGCACCTATATAAATAAGGAATACGGTTTTTCGTCGTTTTACGGCGTGTGTCAGCGCCTCAGTGGCGGTGTTCAGCGTGGCCGCTTTGGTCGAACGCGTGTTGTTTTTCAGCGTCACCACCTCAATGTTATAGGAAGTGCCGGGAGCGAGTTGTGTCACCACGAACTTCGTAGCGGTTGTCGTGACCCACCGCTTTTGCCGTTCACCTTCACTTCGTAGCTCACCCCCGGTTCAGCTGTCGGCAACCAACTCAGTTCCAGTTCGCGCTGCTGCGTTTTGGCTTTGAGGTTCTCGGGTGGTGCGAGTCGATTGTCCGTGTTACCGGCCGAAGTCTGTACCATTTCAATATCGTCGATCACGATGAAGCCTCCTTTCTCGTTGGCTTCGCCGTCATAGTTGAGATTCAAACCCACCCCAGCGTGGTCGGCACCTGCCGGCGCGGGTGAAAGTCAGCACCTTCTGCTGCCATTGGTCGGAAATGTTCGTGGCGTAGTCCGCTTTGTTCTCGCGCGCGTCCTTTTTCAGTGCGTGCCGCCGCGCAACCAGTCGACCGTAACGACCACGTTGGGCGCCATCTTCTGCCCTTTGTACCAATAGGTCAAACGATACTCAGCGCCGGCTTCCACCTTGAGGTGATAGGGGATTGAATTCCTTGTCGCGCGTGAAAAACGAGCCCCCGTTCGGATAGAGTTTGAGGGCAAACTTCCCCGAGTGTGCGTCGGTGACGCGCGTAGAGAAGAGCGATGGGTTGATATACCAGAAGAGTGGTTTCGCATACGGGTCGAAATCCTCGAAGGCTTTGTCATTTTCGTCGTCGCCGTCCTCGTTTTCGATCGCCGTCCTCGTTGGAGGCTTCGCTATCGGCGCGAACGTGGTGGCGAGGTGCCGAAGCCGTCGCGGCATATTCCTCAAAACTGCCGTTCGGAATGATGTTTTGCCCCACTTGTGCGGCGAGTGCCGTGGGCAAGAGGGCGAAGAGCCCGAAAAAGTAAACGTGAATAGGTAGAAGTCATCGTCGTTTGAGTCGTTAGTTGCGGCGCACCACATCCGCGATGCGGAGTCCGTAGCGTTGGCCGATGCTTTGTGCCACAGCGCGGAGCGATCCTGTGGTGTTTTCGTCGCCGAGCAGGCGTTGTTTGTCCCAAAGTCCGTTGCCGGCGGTGAGTTGTGCGAGGAGTTGCGCCGTTTCGTCGTAGGAGAAGTGCGGTTGGCCGTCATCTTTGCGCGTGAATTGCAGCGCGCAGACTGCCCCGAGCGCTTGTGAGACGAAAAGGTAGCGCATTCTGCACGTCTTCTTCGAGATTGGCCGTGGTGCGTTCCCCACCAAGAGATACATCGCATGCACGGCCACCACTTTCGAGAGTTCGCGGCGGATGATGCGCAACGCTCGCGCGCATCTTCGTAGCGATATTCCGTCAGTGCTTGTCGTCCACGGGCGAACGCATTGTAAAGCGTAATGCGACTGCCGCGCAGCACGGGCAGTGCAGCCGTTTCAGCGTAGGGGCTTCCAAAATTGGTAGTAGCCGTAAGCCAAATCCCAGTGGTGTTCGAGCGCCGTGTAGTTGCGTCCCGGGAGCAGCACGCCGTTTTCGTGCGCGCTGCGCAGGGGCGTTGTCGTCGATCAAGGCCTCGTCGAGGTGCGTGTTCAACACTTTGTCGAGATAGAGCGCACCGCGCACCATCTCCGGGAAGAGTTCGGCCACCACGACGCCGCGTTCGTCGGCAAAGGCCACGTTCACGTCGCCGATGTGCGCCCCCACGAATCCCGAAGTGCCCATAGTGGCGCGGCGGTTGCGCGTCACACTCGGCGAAGGTTGCCCCAATCCGCTCAGGCGTGCCGTGGCGGAAAAATAGTTCCTCAAGTCGCGCAGCACTTTCGCGCTGTCGTTGCGGTGAAGCGGTGAAGCGGCGATGGCCTGTCGCGGAGCGAGTCCGAATTCGCCTGCGTCGAAGTATTGTTGCACGCGTTGGCGATTCGCCGCATACATCACATTGGCGCCACGCAAAATAGCTTTCGTAAATATGGTCGAGCGGTTCGCTCAGCAAGCTACACTCAAATAGTCGACACTACTCGTGCCGTTGCGCTTGAAGGCGTAGCTCGGATCGGGATAAAGGCGGCAGCACATGGGCCGATTCCACCGTTTCGCCTTCGCGGCTGTCGCAGGCCGTGAGCATCGGCGCACAGCAAATGGCCGCCAGGGCGATGGGAAAGAATATTCTCGCTGAGCGATTGACGAATTTAGGGGAGAATGATGTAGGCACAATAGGGGTGTTTGATCTTGTCGATGCCCTCTTCGTTTTGAAACTCGTGGGCAGTGAGAGGTTTCACCACGGTGAATCCGTCGGTCGACACGGCCGAAATGGTGGCTTTGATCGACGAACCGCGCGGTCCCACCCCGTTCACGCACAGATACATCGGATGTCCCGAACGTGCCTCGAAAGTCACGGTGTGCGCTTGTCCATTTTTGAGGAAGGTCTGTGCAGTGCTGTCGCGGCGGTTGGAAGTGAGCGTTTGCAATCGGCGGTTGGCATCGACATAGCGCACGACATAGCGCGATTGCAGGTCGGTGTCGGCCACCGCAGCGCCCAAGATGTCAACTTCGCCGAACGAGCAAGTCAGCGTAACGCGGTAGGTGCGCACATCGCGAGTCGATGTTCACCCCCGGATACACGAAGGCACTCACCGGCGCATCGGGATCGCCGAGGCGCACATCTTGGTCTTCGTAGGAAATGCGTGGGCGTTCCGGCCCTTTGAAGGGAAAGAGCCGATCGTAGTCCTCACGCGGCGCGTCATCATAGGCACGAGTGCAGCCCATCGCCAGGAAAGCAAGTGCACCTATATATAATGTGTAGTGGCGTCTCATATCGTAATGGTAAAAAGAGGAGAGAGCGTGACGAACGGCAGCCGATCAGCGTGCGCCCTCATCGTAGATCACAGCTTTGATGCCCGTGCTGATGCCTTCGGGGTGCAGGTGTTTGCTCACATAGCGCGTGCTGCAGCAAGGTGTCGTAGACCTGCACGAGTTCCGCCTCGAAGCGATCGCCTTTGCGTTCGAAATCATAGAACTGTTTCGCCGCGTCGAAGCGCAGACCGGCGCGGAAGGTCAATCCCTGTTCGGTGCCGGTGTAGCCCGACCCCAGTCCGGTGATTTCCTTCGGCGGATAGTCGGGAATGGGATTGCGCTTGCTGGCGAAGACAAAGAGGTAGTAGCGCTTATCCTTGATCTCACGCAGCAACGATTGGTTGGTTTCCACGTTGCGTTTTCAGTGAAATAGTCGCTTTGGAAGTAGGTGCGACCACCGCGGTAGATGCGCAGTTGCGGATTCACCATGCGCTCGAAGGTCAGCCGGTTGTCCACCGCCTGCTGCACCACGGCTTCCGCCTCTTCGGGTGCGTCGAGTCGCGTCAAGCGGATGTATTCTCTTGCCGGCAACAAGTGGTTGGCCGAGCGGGAACGTGAGGTTGCCGTCGGGATCTTTGCCCATGTAGAGCCAATCTGAGGCGCCTTCAAATCGGTCGTTGGCCAAGCGGTGCACGTAGGTGTAGGTGGCGAAACTCAACTGCGCGAAGCTGTTGCGGTTCACGGTGTATTGGCTCACAATCGGGCGCACCGCCGTTTCCTCGTCGAAGTCGGCGCGCGTCTCCACCGTGTTGTTTTCGGCAAAACGCATCGTGAAGCAGTGGCCGCCGTAGCCGTAGCTGCCGCGCAAAAGCCGTTTGGTTGATGGCCTCATCAGGATTGCTGTAGAGGAGCGAGTCCGTTTTTGGGAAAAATAGATGACGCGCCAACCGTGGGGGCGCGGCGATGAGTTCGCGGCGCAAGTCCTCGACGGCGTTTTGGCTGCGCTGTGTCGGCGTTTGGTCGAGCCGTCTGCTCGTCGCCGCAGGCTGTGAGCGAAAGCGTGCCGAGGCTCAACGACAAGGCGAAGAGAGCCGGAGCAAAGCCGGACAGCGGGAGGCGACGAACCGAAGCGAAGGAGAAAAGGGAGAACTTAGTCATGTGACCGTTGTTGTTGGACGAATGAATTTAGGCGGCGCACCGTTCGCACTTGCAGGCGGCGCAGGTCGAGGTTCCACGTTTGGCGCACATAGGTGTCGACAAATTGCTGTTTGGCGGTGAGTTCGCGATAAGCCTGTTTGGCTTCTTCGGCATAGCGCGCATTGACTTCCGGATCGATGTCGGTGTCGGGGGTCGCCGCCTCGGTCAGTGCGGCCTGCACTTGCGCGGGCGTGGCGCAAAGGGTGGCGCTGAGCATTTCGGCAAAGTCATCTTCGGCCGAAACCGTGCCGTGCATCGTGAGGGCATCCGCGCTTGTTGGCCCAACTGTCGAGCCCGAATTGCTGTTGCGGCGTGGTGGCATAGCCCCAGGGTGCGGCGAGCGAAGCGGTGCTGTGCGTGTAGCGTTGTGCGCTGATGCGCGAGAAAGCATCGCGATCGTAGGGCATCACAGCCGTGAGGTGCTTGCAGAGCTGGTGCAAGCCGCTGCGTGTGAGGGCATAGACCTGTCCTTCGTCTTCGGGCGAGAAGGCATTGAGGTTGAAGAGCGCCATCTCGGCCGTCGATCCGGCGGTGGGGAGATACAAACGTGCCGTGCCGTTTTCGTCACGGAACGTGCCGCCGTAGAGATACAGGCGCAGCGGTGCGCGGCCGAGCAAGAGGTTGGGGCGATCGAGCCCCTCGGCGGCGAAGCTTTCGAGACAAAGGCGGCGGAAGGCTTCGAGTGCCGGGCGCACCTGCTCGAGGCGCGGCGGATAGATGCGGTCGGTCGTGGCGCCGGCGTGATTTTCCTGCCGATAGACCACTTCGATGCCGTAGGGCAGGGTGATGCTGTCGCGAATCCAGCGATCCAGTTCGCTGTCGCTGTGGTGTTCGGTGCCGGCGTCCACCACGCTGTGGGGCGAAAGGCGTTCGTCGCTGCAACCGCTGAGGGGCAGCGGCGGCGAGCAAGAGGGTGCGTGCGGCGGTCAATCCGCGTGAGGAGAGGTGAGCGTGGGCGATTAGCGTTGAGGAGCATTGCGCTCGCGAGGATTCGACGAAGACCGCGCTCGATAGCCTGCGTGGGGATTTGTAGGAGTTTGCGCGGATCTTCTTTTTCGAGCGGGGAGTAGTAGCGACTCTTCGAATTGCGCCGCACACTGAGGTGGAAGCGGCGGATGTCGAACCAACGAAGTCCTTCCTGGAAGAACTCTTTGCGGCGGAAGTCGAGAATGGTTTTGACGAGCGCGAGCTGTTTGAGCGTCAGTCCGTAGGTGGGCGAAATGACGTTGTAGTTGGCGCGGTCGGTTTGTGGTGTAGACGCTGCGCTCCACGGCCGGCATGAAACCGAACTTCCCTTGCATGTACTCGACGAGGTCGTCGATGGCGCGGTTGTAGTCCTTGCGCATCGCGTACGCCTCCATGCGGTTGAGCAGCACTTCGTCGACGGTGAGCAACACGTTGGTGACATAGAGTTCGCGGGGCTTCGATCCGTACTCTCGCTGCTCGATATTTCGTCGAACTTGGCCATAGAAGCCTTCTTTCACCGGCGAGGGGCGAGGACGTGAAGAGGTAGTGACCGAGCGAAGTTCATCTTTTCGTAGTCGCCGCCGCCTTCGATGCCCTTTTTGGCGAAAACCGCGTCGACAATGTTCCAGGTGGCGCCGAATTTCTCGGTGGGGGCGGTGCGCGCCAGTCGCGATTCGGTGGTGGTGAGGAGCAGATTGGCCGGTTCGTCCGTGGCATTGTAGAGGCGGTGGAGGCCGGGATGATCAAACTCGAGGGCATCGGCACAGTGATTCCAGCGGCGCAAATTTTTCTTCGCGTCGCCGCCCAGCACATAGTCGGCATAGGCCACCACTTGGTCCCAATCGCCCTTGAACAGGTAGAAACGCGTGGCAAAAAGCGTGGGCGGCGCGCTTGTTGAAGTGGAATTTCGGATGCGCATAGGTGATCGATCCGCAAACTGATGCCGCGTTTTCAAGTCGGCCTCGATTTTGTCGTAGACTTCGTCGACGGTGCCGCGCCGATAGTCCACGATGGCGTGCTTCTCAGGCTCTTTCCACATAGGGATGCCCGGGGCTTTGCGGATCGTTGCCGTAGGGTGCCGACCAAATGTTGACGAGCGTGAAGGCTGCAAGTAGGCGCGAGCAGGAAGGCCTCACCGTGAGGGGCTTTGACGCGCGGCGTTTTGGGGTAGCGCGCCAGGGAGTTCGAGCGCCCTTGTGTGGCCTGTGCGATGCCTTTGTAGCAGGCATTCCAGTAGTTCGAGGGGCGTGTCGAGGTCGTCTTGGTCGTAGTCCTCCCAAAAGTACGTGGCCTCGTTGAGCTGCGTGTGCTGTCCGTTGGGTCGCTCGGCCACATTGTCTGTGCGCGGCTCGAGAAACGGGATGTAGGAGGCTTCGGGATGAGGCGCCGGTGAGGAGTTCGGCGATTTTTCGCTTCGGAGTCGATGCGCATTGAGCTCGGGAATCGGGGCTCACGTCGAGAAAAATCGTTGCACGCCGTGAAGCAGGTGGCACTGCAAAGGGCGAGGGCGAGCACCAAAGCTCCCGTGTCGGAGGCGAACAAAGGGGAGGGGCAGGGCGCAGAGGGCGCGGGCCGGAGAAAACTCCGCGCCTTTGGCGCAAAACCTTCGCGTTATGGAGCGAAAACAAGGGCGTTTTTCGGAAACGTGGGGTTAAAATCCGAGATTGAGGGTGAGCGTGATTTGTCGTGGCGTGGGAAGTGCCACACCTCCCGAGCGATAGTATTCGGGATCCTGTCCGTGCAAACGCTTGTCGGCGTAGATGAGCAGCGGGTTGGTGACGTTTAGGCGCAGAGAGGCCGAGGAAAGGGGCAGGGCGCTTGAGGGTGTGCGGACGAAAGCGTGCAGGCCTGCCATCATTCTTCAGGCGCACGAAACTGCCGTCGGCCACCATCTGCTGCGAATAGTTGTAGGTGTTGTAGGCGCGCTCGATGTTTTCGCGTCCACCTTGTCGATGAGTGCCTGCGAGGGGAGGGTGGGCACATCGGTGCGCAGTTCGTCGCCGCGGGTTGAGCCAACGGTCGACGTAACGCTTGGAGAAGACGCTTGAGATCGGCGAAGGCCGGGTCGAAGTGGGGTTGAGGCGCAGTTTATGTGCCCGCCTGCGTGGTCACGAAGAACGAGAATTCCACGGCCCGAGGTGGAACACGTTGGAGAGTCCGCCGAGTGTAGCGCGGTTCCACGGGGCCGTGATGGTGAAGATAGTCTTGGCGTACTGCGTGTCGAGGGAAATCGGCGCCCGCAATGTGGGCATAGTCACCGGCCCCGAGGGATAGCGGCCAAAGTCGAAGGTGGGCAAACCATTCACGTCAAACCGTCGAAATTGTAGGAGAAAAAGCGAGCCGCGCGGGAAACCTACGACGTTGCTCTCGCCCGCGTCCGGCCACCGTGTCGAGGGCGGTGGGTGTGTTGAGGAGGCGCGTCACCTTTTGATCCAGTAGCGCTGAGCGTAAGCGTGGTGCTCCACGAAGCGCTCGGTCTTGATGTTGAGGTGCTGACGCCAATTTCGGCGCCCACGGTGCGCAGATCGCCGAAGTTGGCGTATTTGTGTCTGTCCGCTCACTCCCGACGTGAGGATGCGGTCAATGAGGTCAGTAGCTGTTGCGTCGGTAAAAAGATCCACGGTGGCGCTGACCGATTGTTCCACAGACCCAGTTCCAAAACCTACATTCCACTCGTACATCTTCTCCCACGTGAGATCGCGGTTCTCGAGATGGCGGATGTCTATCTTGTTTTCTCGGTCGCCGAGGCGGTGTCTCTGCACAATGCCGCTTTGGTAGACCGCAGAAGCGTTGACGGCTTCCTCATTCATCTTGGCGGTGAGCCCATAGCTGAGGCGTACGGCGAGTTTCGAGACGTTGCGAAACGGACGCGTAGAAGGCTTCGCGGTCGATGTTCCATTTTGCACCGAGTTCCAGGTGGGTAACTCAGAGCGTGCCGGCTTCGCGTCCTGCGGTATTGGCACTTTCGTGAGTTGAGCACGGCGTTCACGACGTAACGGCCCTGGCAAATCCGTAGGTGCCGTTGAGCGAAAAACGTGAGCCCGCGGTCGTTGCGTTCGCAAAGCGAAGTAGTTGTTGCTCCTCGGCGAGCTTGCGGAAAATGAGGGGAGGTATAGACCTGATTGCCGCGATCATATTGTATGCCGTAGCCGGTGAAGGGCGTGTTGGTGCGGTGGGCGGTGCGCAGCTCGGCGAAAGCGAAAAGCTTTGAAGTCGTGTTCGCCGCGACGGAAGTCGTAGTCGGCAGCCAAACGCGCGGAGCCAGCTGCTGAGCGAGGCCTCGTTGTTGTCGAGCAGTCCGCCTTGGGGAATGCCGATTTGGGGCTGTTGGTCGGGATGATCCTCGTACGTGCGCAAATAGACGTTGTCTTGCGCTACGAGCGAGGGTTTCGTTGGCACGAAAGGCGAACGAGATTGCTGTTCTCTGTGACTTTGTGCGTGGAGGAGGTGTGCGCACGCCAGCGGCCACAAGGGCTTTGAGCGACAGGCCTTCGCGCAACTGATGAGTGGCTTCGCCCTGCAGTTTGAAGTCGATTACCTCGAGATCCAAAGGTGTTGTTGGCATACTCGTTGAGGATATTGAAGGGCGCCCAGTTGTTGCGGTAGAAGGCAAGTCGGCCGTTTGCGTCGTAAAGGCGAGCGTGCGGCTCGTTCCCAAGGCATACGAGAAAGGATTGAGGTCAAAATCGCGCTCGAATACGCCCTGCGCGTGGTTTTTGCGCTGCGGCAGAGGTGCTGGGTGCGGACTGTGAGCGCAAACTGCCCTGTGCGGTGAGCGTAGCCGTGAGCGCGGTGAGACAAAGAAGGTGTTTTTTGAGATTTGCCGTGAGGGCGATCGACCTTTCGGGCGGCGTCCAGCCGCCATCGTGGAAAAACCGACAGAAGCGTAGGGTGGCGGTGTTTTTCCCCGCCCGACAAGCGACAACGTGTGCTGCGTGTCGTGGGCGAAAGCGTGAAGAGGAGGTCAAACCAATCGGTGTTGGCATATTCTGCGCGGCGCAAAAAGTCGCGACGTGCCGCAGCGGTGTTGGCTTGTTCGTAGGTTCCGGTCGAAAGGTCGTAGGTGTTGGCCGCTTTGTAGTACTGGTGAAACACGCCTCCGCGTCTTCCGTACAAAGCACTGCTGGAATTGAAGTAACCTTTGTCTTCCATCTCGCGATATACAGACATCGTCTCTTGCGAATTGAGTAAATCGAAATTTGTACCTACCGAGGTTGAGACGAACTGTGTTCTCTGTGCTGTAATTCACTGAGAGCGGTGGTCGCGGCGGCCGTTTTGGTCGTGACGACGATGACGCCATTCAGCGCACGGGCACCGTAGACGGAAAGTCGCGCTGGCATCTTTCAAAACTTGGATGTCTTGGATGTCAGACGGGTTCAAACCGGCGATGGCCGAGCCGACCAGCGTGACGGCATCCCCGGAAGCGAGCTGATCGAGGGAGAGATGCACGAGATCTTCGTCACCGCGCCGTCAATCACCCAAAAGCGGTTGGACATTCCCCAGGATCGACGCGCCGCCACGGATGTTAATGCGCGGCGCGGCACGATGTGCCCGAAAATGTTCTGGATATTGAGACCGGGAACGCGGCCTTCGAGGCGTGCGGCTCACGTCGTTGAGACCTTCAGGCGCACATCAGCTCATTTTGCGGCCGATGCTGCACCGGTATAGATGCGGTTTTCACCTGTTGATAGCCGGTACGACTACTTCGTCGAGAGCGCTGTGTCTTCTTCGAGGGCGAATGTGCAGCGGAGTCCGATGGCGATGCGCACACGGCGAGTGAGCGTGCCCAGGTGAGACGAGCGGCGTTTTGCCCGACGGACGTGCCGAAGAGTCCCGGAGGAAAATCGCCCTTCGTCGTCGGTAGGGTGCTGCAGCGGGGAGTTGACGAGTTGCATGCGGGCGCCGGCCAACGAGCCCGCTTGTCGTGTCGGTCACAATTCCCGACACCGCGGCCGCAGTCTGGGCGGTGGCACGTGCTCACCCCAAGTTGCGCAGCAAATCAGAAGTCAAACGGCCGAAAGTGGAAGGTAGAGAGTCAGTTGAGGCGTGATGTTTGCGCACTTCAGTTCAAGATGGCTCCGCAATGGAGCCCGAAGGGATGACCGACACGCAGACCCGCCGGGTGACGCGAGGCGAGATAGCGCGTGGTGAGGTTGATGGCGTTCAAAGTGGGCGTTACGTGGCGATTGAGGCGGGCTTTGGCCGAGCGTCGATGATGAAATGCGAGGAATGGTCTCGCTTTTGGGCGGCTGCTCCTGTCCGGCACGGTACGCGTGGCTCCGTTGTAGCGAAGTCCCACGTTGAGTTCGTAACCGCGGTATTCCGCGCCGAGTTGTGCGTTGGCGGCGTGTCGGAAGATGTGGAATCTCGTCGCCCACGTGGACATCGCCCCAAGCGTCGCTCAACGTTGACATCTCGGTGTGCGTAGTATAGGTGAGTTGGGCGGAAAGTTCACGCAGCCGATGTGCGGTTGGGCTCATGCCAGCAGTTCCGCCGCCCACGCGCGCTTGCCCACGTTGAATTGTTCCAGGTGCCTTGTCCGCCGCCGGCAAGAGGTCGCTGCCAGCGTGTTGCGGTGACGTTGAAGAATCGATGGCTTCGATTTTCTCGAAGCGCGATTCCATCGAGCGCCGCAGCTGTCGGATTGCTGTTCTCGGCTTTCTGATGAGGGTGGCACTCGGCGGCGCAAAACCGCGGTGCACGCCGCGCCCAAGAGGAAGGATTGCGACGTAGACTTCACGTTGAAGCCAAACCCGGCAGCACCGTACGCGGGCGTGGTTGGGCGTTTCGTTATGAATCTTCCGCTGCGTCGCGGATCGGCCGCGGTGAAGTCGCGTTCAGAGACTCACGTCCTCACGGCGCGCGCCGGCCGTGAAGGTCCACCGCGCCTTTGCCCATTTGGTCGGCACTAGCCCGACCAAGCGTGGGCTTCCGTGATGCGGTTGGCGTTGCTGCCAGCAGCGGAGAAAGAACTGCGTGCGCCCGTTGTGCGTGGCGTAGCCGTCGTCTTGTTGAAACGGTCCTCGTCGTCGACGTGATGGCGTAGGCCAATTTCGGCGGTGAGCAGCCTCCGAGCACGTCGCCCCGCCATTCGCCTTTGCTCTGGATGCCTCGGGAATGATAGACGCGATGGTTGGCGCGGAGCATCAGCACTTCGCCGGAGAAATCGCGAGCGCCGGTGAGAATGTCGAAATACGCGCGATTCACCTCGGGGTCTGCCAGCACGTCGGCAATGGTTCTGCGCTCGGCCTTCGTCACTCCGTCGCGCGCCTCGTTGAGTTTATACCAGTTGCGAAAAATGGTGATAGATGGAAAGCCTGTCTGGTGATGTTCCAACGATAGCCTCCGTTCATCACGTGGGTGGCGGCCCACTGCCAATCGCGCGTGCAGGCGGTCGCGCTGCGCACCGGCATAGCGGAAGTAGGGATTGCGGGCAAAATCATCTTCGGAGAGTCGAGATAGGTCTCGTCGGAATGCTCGTCGGCATAGCCCGCTTTGAGTTCAAACGGTGATTGATGCCAGAGTCGAGGCGTTTTCACCAGAACTTGCGAAATGTCGTTGCGTCGGAAGCGCTTCGCGCTCGTCAGGGTCGCCTTTGCGGAAACCTTTCGAACGGTAGTGCAGATATTCGACACAAAAGCCGTGTGCTTCCGGCTGTTGCCCACCATTGCGTAGGATTTGAGATGTATCGTAGCTGCCGTGGGACGTATTGAGGCGGGCCGTGAAGCGATTCGGCACTGCAGTGGAAACCAAGTTCACCCGCACCGCCCGTGGTGAAGGGGCCATTGCGCTGGCTGCTGCTGCTTTGAGCACCTCCACGGCCTGCGTGCGTGCCGTGTTGGGGAAGTAGTGGGCGGCCGGTGCGGCGTAGGGCGCGGGCGCAATGAGCATCCGTCTTCCGTGAGGGAGATGCGTTCGCTGCGCTCGGCTTTTGTGCCGCGCAAACTGATGTTGGGACGCAAACCGAATCCGTCTTCTTCGTAGACACGTGACGCCCGGCACACTTTTGAGCAGGCGATTGATGTCGGTGTAGCCCGTCGCTGTATTTCCTGCGGCGAGATGTAGTAGGCCGACCCCGTGCGGTTGCGGGCTTCAAACTTACTGCCGAGCATTTGTCCGGTGCTGACGACCACTTCGCGACTTTGATGTCTCGGCGCGTGGAGTCTTTGCCGGTGGAATCGGGGGCGTGAGGACAGTTTCCGTGGGAGCGTGATGCAGATGTCCTGCAGTTGCACATAAAGACACGAGCCCCGGGAGAAGGAGTCGAAAAAGTAAGTTATCTCGCATAGAAGAGGTGCGCTGGCCTGCACTCCCATTACTGTTACAGAGAGGTTTTTGAAATGCGAAATCAGTACAATATCGTGCGTGGACAATCACTACGTATGGGTATTCTTGGTTTCGAATTTTGAAATCGTTGTGATATGTCGGTCGTGGAAAATGCTTTGTTGTGAAATTTACGAGAAAGAATGTAGGAATGTGAATGGAATACGCCCGCCCATATTTTGCAGACGGACGGAAAAAGGGAGAAAGGCAGCGGAGTTTATGCGATAAAATCGGGACTCGATGTTTTTCCTTGCATCGGGTAATTCGAGTAAACACCCAGGGATGCGCTGAGCGCCTGTGTCGGCATAACCGGGAAACTGTGGAGTATAGCAGGGAAGAAGCCCCGTGTTTGCAGATAGCTCCGCGTTTTTCGGAATTATCGCGCGGCTTTTTGGAGAAACTTCCTTTGTACGGCCGGAAGAGGGCAACGCAGGGCGGAAGTCGGAAAAAGAGGAAAACCTGCGTAGTCTGCGCGAAGAAATGAACGTGCGCGTCTGAACAAACCCGCGAGGCAGGACAAGAAAAAGCAAAGCCCGCGCGGTGGCAGGCTTTGCTTTGAAAGAAGAGGGGAGTTGCTCGATCGGGATCCGGTACGCACGGCTGACGCAGCTGTGCCGTTTCGAAACAGCGCGCAGGAAGGTTCGACCAGGCGTGTGAAGGCACCGATGCGGGGAGACGCCGGGCAACAAGAGGGGTTGCTGCGCAGACCGACCGAGAAACTGAAAAATGAGGGGAGGGCGTCGCGACTATTTGCCTGACGCCCGACGGAATCAGGGAACAGAGCACTTCGCCCTACCTTGTAGACATAGCGCAGACAAAGGGGGAAGGCAGAAAACACGTGGTTGGTTTTCAACGCGCGCCGGTGGTCGTGGAGGGTGATGAGGTGGCTTTTCAGCCCGAGGTGGAAATGCCGCCGGTGCGCGTGGTGACAAAATCAGCGGGAATGTAGACGGTGCGGATTTTATGCACGAAGATGAGGCGAAGGAGCTGTTCGAAATCGGCCGCCACGGTGTAGGAGAGGTCGAAGGTGCCGTGTTGCTCATAACATTTGCGGCGGCAGTAGAAAGAGGGTGGGCGGGCAGGCGTGAAGCCGGGCGCATCATCCACGGACGGAAGGGGCGCGAACTGTAATAGCGCGTCATCGTTTGCAGATCGCCGGGGGCAACGTGGTGCACATCCCCGTAGCGGCGTCGATATTGGGGTCGGCGAGGCGCACCGGCCACGCGAGCGAGGACGTGCTCATCGGTATAGAAGTCGTCGCTGTTGAGAATGCCCACCACTTCGCCCGTGGCGCGATAGCGCTCTGTTGCGTGGCGTCGTAGAGTCCGCGATCGGGTTCGCTGAACCAGTGAAGGCGCTCGCCGAGTGGGGGCAAATTGGCGAACGATGTCGGCGGTGTTGTCGGTCGATCCGCCGTCGGCCAGCAATGACTTCGAAGTCGGTGTGGGTTTGGGCGAGAATCGAACGAAGGGTGTCGGAAAGTGTAGCACCACTGTTGTAAGTGGCGGTGACAATGGATATTTCGTGGGCAAGAGTTGATGGGATCGCGGCGGCAGAGGCGAGAGATCAAAAGGAAATAGGATGTTGATACGGAATTTTATCTTAGCCCCATAGCGAATAGGGGCTTTTGCGCGCGGTGCAGGAGACGTTGTCGCCGTGACGGCGGAAGCAAATGAGCGGTTCGTGGAGAAACTCGATGCGACCGGTGAAAGCGGCGATATTGCCGATCAAATATCGTGCGTGGGGATGCGGCGCGGGAACGGAAGTGAGCGAAGTAACACACGGCGATTGAAAGCCATACAACACCGAGGTAGAAATTGCGCATAAAGAGGTTATACCACCGTCCTTTGTGGAGACGTGCGTACGCAAAGAAGGAGAGTGCGGTGACGCGGAGGGCATCGTCCGTGGCGGCGGCAGTCGCTCACAACGCAGTCGGCGCCGGCTTTGAGTGCGGCGACCATATGTTGCACTTTGCCTTCGGGCCAAAGATCGTCTTGATCGGAGAAGATGTATTCTCCTCGCGCTTGTTGGAGTGCAGTATTCGAAATTTTTGGATGGGCGATCCCGTGCCGGGACCTGAACGATACGCACAATCGGGCTGTTGAAGGCGCGCACCACATTGAGCGTGCCGTCGGTGGAGCCATCGTCGGAGATGATCACTTCGTCGTCGGGGCTTAATTGAGCGAGAAATGGAGCTCAACTGCTGAGTGGGTGTTGCGACACCGTTATAAATAACGAGGCAAACTGAAATCATGAGGTTAATGTGACAAAGCGGTTGTGCCGCTTGGGCGAAAAGCAGAGTGAGGTGTTCGCACAAAAGGATTAAAAATGATGTGCACGGTGCACATTTTTGTTGCTGAGATAGTAACTTTTGAGGCGTGTGCAAGCGGCAGGTGAGATTTTATGGAGCAAACTCGCGCGGAGAAGTCGTCGCGTAGAGTCAACTGGTAAGTGCAAAATTAGGCTATTCTTTTTGAAAAACTCCGCTTTTTGGTATTTCAAACTTTAGTTTTGTCTGGGTCAACTGTTGTTTTCTTCTGTATACTCCGCAATCTTTTATCTGCATAAAATCATCGAAGTTGGCTTGTTTGGGAATATACTGCCTGATGAGTTTATTTGTATTTTCAATCGCTCCTTTCTGCCCATAAGGGCATGAGAGATGGCGAAATAGACGATACTGTCCCCAAAACGTGTGTAAGCTCCAAAGTTCTTATATTTTGTGGTGATTCAAAAATCAAAAAAGAACAATGAAGCTTACAACAGAAAAAAGATTGTAAATAATTTTGAAATAGCCTCAAGTGAGGCAGGTTTAATGAGTTGATGCGCGTACTTTTGGATAGCTTTTTCCAAGCAGGAGCGCCCTCTTCTCTACGAAGAGCATAAAGAGAGAACAGGGCAACGGTTTTCGTCCTCGTCGTTGGCGTGGTCACGGTTGCAGTTTCCAACTTCGCATTCCTCGCACTCGCTCGGGTGCTTTTCAACCGATCGTACTCGGCATCTTGGCTGCTCAGGAAAGCGAGCGTGCGCTGCTTTTTCATAAGTTGTATACTCGTGGACTTTCTTGTGAAGACAGTCGCCGAGGTGGGGCGCCGCATCTACGGTCACCACTATGGCAAACAACAGGTGCAAACAACAGGTGAGCCGGCTCTCCGGGGCTTGTTACGAGGAGATCCAAGAGTGGCTTGCGCGCCGACTTTCCCCTCACTATTTGGCCGTCTACATCGATGCCACGTTCTGCAGCACGCGTCGTGACGGGAGCGTCTCGAAGGAGGCTTACTACACGATGTTGGGACTGTTGCCCGACGGGAGTCGCGAGGTGCTCACGGTGGTAAATCACCCCACAGAAGGGGCATTGTATGGGAAATGGAGCTCAGAAGCGCTCAAGGAACGCGGCGTGGAACAAATCGATTTGATTGTCTCCGATGCGTTGAGCGGTATCGAAAATACGGTGTGCTCGACTTTTCCACGGCGCTCACCTAGACTCTGCGTCGATGCATTTCAAACGCAAGGTGTTGAACACTGTTTCACCAAAGACAAAGCCGAGGTCGGTGAGGACTCAAGGCGCTCTTTCCCGTGGAGCATACCGACATGACACCTCTTGCGGCCTATGAAAATTTGCGTACCTTTGCCCGACGTTGGGGCAAAAAATACCCGAGCCTTGCGCGATTGGACATAGAACGCAATGCGGCCTATTTCACCTATCTGAGGGTTTCCCGAAAATGTGCGTCGGATGATTTACTCGACCAACCGGATGGAACGTCTCAATCGCTGCTACAAGCGCACCTTGCTCGTGCGCGGGCGATGCCTTCTCCCGCTCCCGTAGTTTATCTTTTGGCTCTGTTGTCGAGGAGAAAACGGAAGGGACGTATGCAAGACGGCTACCGTATTTTTCGAGAATGGAAAATCAAGTAAAACGACAAATAAAAATCAACTACAAATTCCCCTCCGGCTTAGGGGTATCCTGCCGGAGGGAAAGAGATTTTGAGGAAGAATCTTACATACTTTTTCGGACATATACCTGGCGGAGGAGAATTGCTTAGACCGAACTCGGGTGTTACCGATTTTGTTACGGCGCAGGTAAAGTGGCCGGATGTGAAAGCGTGGGCACCGTAACGATTCACGGTTCGCGCTTTCTTTTCGGTGAAGTCAATAGAAATGTGTTAGCGCACGGCATCGTGCAAGTCTCTGTCGTCGATGACGACGAAGAATGTCGGCTGCTGTGCCGGAGAAGGGACCGAAATGCTCGAGTTTGAGGGTACTCATCGCTGCGGCGAAGCACCCGCTTCACGATAGCCGCACCGTGAGCCGTTTGTAGAGATAGCCTGTCGTCATAAGTGTCTACCGCAGCCGGTGGCGTCGGCCAGTTAGCACTCAGCGGAGGTAGGCACGGATTTCCACCAACTTGCCTTCGGCGTAGATAAAGAGCCGAGAGCTGCCTTCGGTGATGACGACTTCGTTCCTCCCACCCATTCAAGCGGACGTGCGGCGAGAACCTCAGCTTTCGCCGGTGAGAACGTGCATCTCTGCTCTCGTTGACTTTGAGATATGTCGACGTATTTCAGGCAAACCGTCTTCCTCTTTTTCAATCACAGGCCAGCACTTGGGTGTTTTCGACACGCCGCAAAAACCTTGCACATCGAGCGAGACGATGCCTCTGGTGGAAGAAGGTAGCGAATGAGATCGGGGTCAAAATCGTCGGCGAAGAGCTGCCGAGATGAAAAATGTCGGCGTGCACGTCACCGCAAGGTGCTCCACACTGAGACAGCTCGGCCTTGGCTACGAACACGCTGTGTGCGATGGTCAGAGTTTTCTCCGTAGGCATTTTCGAAAATACACCGTGGAACTGCCCGGAATGAGTTTCACTTCCGTCGATCGCCCGGAGTTCGTCGATGAGCTTTGTAGTCGTCTTCGCCGACCGACGTGACCAAACTAAATGCCGGGTTCGGGAGACGGGCAATGCCGTGCGCAAAATAATAGGCCGTTCCTCCACTCAGGTGATCGGTGTGTCGCATGTGTGATGATTTTGTCGTGGTGATGTGCCCGACGCAGCAGATTTTTCATGCACGAACGAGTTGTAGGGAATTCGTCACGCAACTCGGGACGTTCAAATTCCCGCAATGCGCAGTGGTGACGGTGACGACGAGCATTGTTTTTCACTCCGCGCATTTGCGTGCACGTGTGGTGTGCCTCGACCATCACCGCTAACGCCGCGCGTGGGTTGAGGCTTCGCGAATCGCCTCACGGATTTGGTGAGTGAGACGTTCCTGCACCTGGAGACGATGGGAGAAGATGTCGACGACACGCGGGATTTTCGAGACCGCAAATGAATCCGTCGGGCAAATACGCCACGTGCGCTTTCCCATAGAAGGGCGGCGTGGTGGTGCTCGCGAGAGACTGTGGAATTCGATATCGCGCGACCAAGACCATCTGCGTCGCTCTTCCGTGAATTTCGCATCTGTTGAGCACGGCGATCGGATCGCAATCTGCACCCGCCGTCAGGGTCGTCGTGGCTTTCGCCACGCGAAGCGGTGTCTTGAAGTCCTTCTCGCTGACGGATCTTCTCGAGCAGTGAGAGGATTTCGTGGTAATGGTGAGCGAAGACAGTCATAGCGTTCTTGTTCAGTCATTGTGGTGAAGTTAGAGTGGTCGCACAAGTTGTGCCGAAAATCTGATTTTTGAACGGCGCGGTGCGTGCGTGAGGGATGGGGAGAAGCACTACGCAGCTTCGCTGGAGGACGATGCGCGCGCGCAGCAGGCGTGCACAGCGCAGGAGCCTCTTCTCGTCGGGTCGATTGCCGACTCTGCAAGTCCATCGCGGCGCGATGAAATGTGCGTAGACCGGCATTTGTGGAAAGCGCCACGGCGAAATTTCTTTTTGCATTTGTATCGCGGCGTTGCGCGACGCGCGATCGGCAAATCCTGTGAGACCTGTACACGATACCCGGTGGCTTTTTCTATGAGCGCGCGGCGCAGTCAGCCGTTCTCGGCCTAGCACTCGGTGAGTCGAACGGGGAGAGAGAGCTCTCCGTCGGTGTGAAGCATCGTGCGCATTGTGCTTGTGGCGCGTCGGTCGGCGTTTCGAGTCCACGAACCGTCGCAGCAGCCGATGGCGTGCCATCGCCAATCCACAAAGCAGGGGAAAAAGAGAGGGAAAAACGAGGCGTGGCCGCGAAAACCCTAATCAGAAGAAGATGACCGTCACGAGCAGCACTCGCGGCGGCCATCTCACGTTTTGTTGTTTAGCAGTGCAGTTCTGCGCTACATTCCGACTTTCAAGCATCGATGATGCCCTTGAAGTCAGCCGCCTTGAGCGAAAGCACCGCCGATGAGTCCGCCGTCGATGTCGGGCTTGGCAAAGAGTTCGGGTGCGATTGCTGGCTTTGCACGAACCACCGTAGAGGATCGAGGGTTTCGTCTGCTGCGGCAGCACCGAGATTTGTCAGCCACGCACTTGCGGATGAGCGTGGATTTCTTCTGCCTGTTCGGCCGTAGCCGTTTTCACCGGTACCGATTGCCCAGATGGGTTCGTAGGGCAATGACGACATTCTTCCACTGTTCAGGGGTGAGGTGGAATACGCTACCTTCGAGTTCAGCCTGCACGAGCTTCTTGTTCGCCGGCTCACGCGTTGCGCGAGGCTTTTCGCCGATGCAGAAGATCACGCTTCAGGCCGTTAGCCAGGGGCGAGATCCACCTTTTCTTTGAGGATTGCGGGCGTTTCGTGGTAGTATTCGCGACGTTCGCTGTGACCGAGGATCACGTATTCAGCGCCGGTCGACTTCACCATCTCAGCCGAAACTTCGCCGGTGTAGGCACCCGAAGCTTTGTCGGCTGCAGTTTTCTGCAGACACGGCCACGAGGCTGTGATCTGCCATTCGCTCACTTTGGCGAGGTGGATGAAGGGCGTGCCGATGATCACTTCGCAGTTGGGCTTCACTCGCTTTGGGGAGATCGATTGATTTCAGTAGCGAGCGCAATGCCTTCTGGAGATTCTTGTTCATCTTCCAGTTACCGGCAACGATGTGCTTCTCGTGATGGAGTGTTTTTGAGATTTATGATGTGTAGTATACTTTGAAGATAGCGGTGCCCGAGCTTGAGCCGATCGACCAAGACGAGCAAACCGAATGGGATGACAAACCAGAGGAAAGAGCCGCAGGAAAGCGTGGTGCGCGACGATTGTGTCACTCGGGCGAAAGATCAGATGACTCAATTCGGTTTCGTCAGGCAGATTGTTGTTGCTCCATTTCCCGCCACGATTCGCCCGTCGCGGATCAGCACTCAGCGGATTGGCGCGCACCAAGGCTTCGAGCGTCTCGGCCGAGCTGACAACAAAAGGATAAGCTGCTCCGGTTCTGTCGATCCAGTTAGAGACGTCCTTGCCTGTTGTGGCGGTGGCACAGAGGAAACGCGTGCGGTGGTCGCGTGCATAGTCGTACATGTCGTTCAGCGCATCAGAGCACCCGCGTCAGCCGCTGCAAGATTGGGGATCGTGACAATAAATACATTGCCTGTGTCGTCAACAGCTCGTCGCCGATTTCTTGTTGGGTGCGCGAGTCTACGAAAAGAGAAGTCTTTGATTGTCGCCGGACGGATCACTTTCGTGTCGGTCCGCACGTATTTCCAGAGTTGAATCGGGAAGATTCTCCGTGTGGAACGTCTGTTGTTTGCCGTTCTTCTCGCAGACGAAAAGTCGGTAGTCCTCTTCGCGCGTAGCCTCTTCCGCTTCGTGCCCAGAGTCGTAGCCGGTGAAATCCACCAGCGGGAGATGAGTGTAAGGGTAGAGTGCCACGCCGATCGTAGCGACCAGCGCATAGAGCGAAAGCAACCACTGCGTATGCTTCGAGTGATGCGCAGCGGTGCACGGCGGCGAGCAACAAGATCGCGCAGGCAAGCAGCACGATGTTTTTCGCCAAGGTCTGTCCGTTGGTGAGGGAGATCGCATCGCCGAAACAGCCGCAGTCCGGCAGCGGGACTGTAGAGGTAAATGTAGATCGTCACCACGGTGCGCGACCAGCGTGAAAACAAAGGTGCCGAGCGGCCGTGAGGCGTTTGCGCGTGCCGAGCAACAAGTAGACGCCGAGCGTAAAATTCCACCAACGCCAGCGTAGATCGCAGCCGTGTCGAGGTAAATCGATCCCGCCGGTAGGTTCACCTGAGGTGGTTACAATAGCTTCGAGTTTGTGCTCCAGTGCCCATCGGGTCGAGCGCTTTCACGAAGCCCGAGAACAGAAAAGGTGGCAGCCAGCAGCCATTGACGCGAGGGTGGTCGCCACGCGCAGGACGATGATGCAGCGTTTTGTGTTTTGTGTCATGATGGTTCGTAGCATTGGGATGAGCGGCTCATTTCGTGTGTCGAAACACTCGATGCACGTCGTGCGCAGTCGGAACACAAGACTCGCCTTGTGGCATCGTGTCCGTGTTGTTTCAACCGGCGTCGTCAAGCCGGTTCTTCTTGCGCAGTGAGCAGCCTTCGCTTCAGCTCAATTTGATGAGCGAGAAGACGGCATAATTGATCATATCCTGATAGTTGGCTGCCACTCCTTCGCTGACGATCGTTTTGCCGTCGTTCGATTCGATTTCTTTGGTGCGGAACACTTTCATCAGAATCAAATCCGTCATCGACGTCACGCGCATCAGTCGCCAGCTTCGTCGTGGTCGTGGTTCTTGCGCAACATCAATTCCAGCGTGGCCTGCGCCTCACGTCGATAATCGTCGATCACAGCTTTTCGATCGTGCAGCGCCGCCTGGTCTTGTCCGTCGGCGGCACCGCGTTGCAGTTGAATCAAAGCCGTGAGCGCGCAGTTCACAATGCCGATAAATTCAGGGGTGATCGCCTTCGCCCACCCGCGTTTCGCCTTTCACCTGGAGTGTGCGAATGCGGTTGGCTGATATAGAATTTGGTCGGTCAACGACGAAGGACGCAGCACGCGCCAAGCCGTGCGTAATCCTTCATCTTGAGTAGGGAAGACCGATTCGCATCGTTTCAGAATTTCTTCAAATTCCGCTTGTGTTGTCGTGATGCGTCTTCGGATTTAGTAGCTGCGTGCAATGATCACACGCGCCACAGCCGGTTTGCCGCTCACCCGTGTCGACGCCGAGGTCGTCTTGCGACACTTCGTCGGGGATGCAGCGAATGGTGGCTGTGTTTCAGCTTTGATTTGCTGCCTCTGTTTCGGCGGTGCCGTCCCAGTCGCACACGAAGAAACCACCTGTCTTTCACGCCTCCTTGAACTCGTTGTAGTCCGTGCAGCGAGTAGGTGCAAACCTCGCGGTGTTGCAGCGCCTTGTTGTAGATGTTGGCCTGAATTTCTTCGAGCAGTTGCGCCGTGGTCTTCGATGCCTTCGAAGGGCGGTGTCTCTTTCTCGAGGCGTGTCGACGACCCGTGGGTTCGGTGTGCCGTTTTCGAGATCGCGGCCGCCCGGCGGCCAGACGCACGGCACCTTCAATTCGTAGTCTGCGAATTTGAAGCCCGGACGTTTGTTGTCGGCGTTGTCGTATTTCACGCGCAGACCCTTCGCTTCGAGGGCGTTGGGCGAGTTCGCCGAGCACGGCGTGAATTTCTCTCTTCGCCGTTTTTGAAAATCGGCACGATCACCACTGGATGGGGGCTTCGTGCGGAGGAAGCACGCAAACCGTTGTCGTCGCTGTGGCTCGTGATGAAGCGCACCCATCAGGCGCGTCGACACGCCCACGACGTGTCAAGCGCATATTGTTCCTTGTTGTCTTTGTCGACAAACTTCACGTCGAAGGCCTTACCGAAGTTCTGTCGAGGAAGTGCAGGTGCCGCTCTGCAGCGCCTTGCCGTCTTGCATCATCGCTTCGATGGTATAGGTGTCGAGTGCTCCGGCAAAGCGTTCCGTGGGGCTCTTGACGCCGCGCACCGTGAGGGATGGCGAGCACGTCGCTGGCAAAAGTCGGCATAGACGTCGAGCATCTGCTTGGCGCGGGCTTCGGCCTCTTCGCGGGTGGCGATGTGCCGTGTGCCTTCCTGCCAGAGAAATTCAGACGTGCGGAGGAACAGGCGCGTGCGCATTTCCCAGCGCATCACGTTGCACCATTGGTTTTGCAAGCTACGGGCGAGATCGCGCCACGATTTGATCCAACCGCGGTAGGTGTTCCAGATCGTGGTTTCGAGGTGGGGCGAATGATGAGCTCTTGCTCGAGTTTTCGCCGCAGGGGTCCACCACACGCCGTCAGCCTTCTTCGTTCGTTTTGAGTCGATAGTGGGTCACCATGGCGCATTCTTTGGCGATCCCTCCACGTGCTCGCTTCTTTCGAAAGATAGCTTTTTGGGGATGAGCAGGGGAAGTAGGCGTTTGCACGCCCGTGGCTTTGAAACGGGCGTCGAGTGCTGCTGTATCCGTTCCCCAGATGGCATAACCGTAGGGCTTGATCACCGTACAGCCGCGCGCAGGCGATTGTTCGGCGAGAGTCGGCTTTCACGACGAGTTCGTTGTACCAGCGCGAATAGTCCACGCTGCGTTTGGTGAGGTCTTTCAGTTCTTTGGCCATTATCGATGGTATGTGTGTTCGAAAATCGTGCGTAGACGCCGCGCCGTGCGATATGGCACGATGCAGCAGGCTGACTTTCGCTCAGCAAAAATACAAAACCTGATGGATTGACCGTTTTATCGTGTGAAAATCGTCGTGCGGTGCGCTTTCCCACGCCGCTTTTGTCGTCGAGCTAGCGACGCCGTGGAGCTGCCACCCACATCTCATACACTACTTTTGCAGGCATTGTATCCCAGTCCTATCTCATTTCCAACACCGTCTCAGTCATTGCTCAAACCGCCGTTGTTCGCCGACTCCGCCACGTGTGGAGCCACCACCAGTTGCCGCACGCCCTGCTACTTGCCGGTCCGTCGGGAGCCGGACAAATGAGCGGTCGCGCTCGATTTCGCCGCTGCTCCTTTGCGAACAACCGGTCGGCACTCGGCGAGGAGGCGCACGCTTGCGGCACCTGCGCCTCGTGCCGCGTGGTGGCACGCTATGCCACCGGTTGCGCTATCTCCTTTCCCGTGATTCGTCATGCCTCGAGTACTTCGCGTGGTGAGCTGATTGTGGATCACCAGTGGCGCGCAGCTGTCTCGACGGGACTATTTGACCTGGAAGAGTGGGGCAAGCGCATGGGCATCGAGAAGCAGCAGCCTTGCATCTACGCCGACGAGGCGACGAACTGCTGCGGAAAGTCAGCATCGTTTTCGGCGCGTGGGGGCTACAAAGTCGCTGGTCGTATGGTTGCCAGGTTGATAGATGTGACCTGTGCCAATCAAGATGCTCAAACTCTTGGAAGAACCCCGCGCCAGAACGCTCTTCCTGCTCTGTTCCGACCACCCCGAGCAGCTCTTGACCCATCATCTACTTTCTGGCGGATTTGGCGTTCGGGAAAGCCCGCTCACCGAAAGCCAGAGATTGCCGAGAGCGCTTGATGCGCGACCGCGGACTCTCTGCCAGAAGATGCCGGCTCGCACGGGCTCATCGCGCGGCCGGGAGCTACACGCAAGCCCTGACAACTCACCGTGGGACACGACGAACAGGAGTTTCTCGGCGTATTCGTGCTGCTCATGCGCAAAATGCTATTTTGCGCGACATCAAAGAAATGTATGCCGTGGGCCGAGCATGCTGGCCACCTGGGGGCGCGAGCGCCAAAAGCCTTCCTCGACTACGCCCTGCGGCTCATTCGAGAGAATTTCGTCTACAATTTTTCGTCTGCCCGAACTCAATTACCTCTCCCTAAGGCAGAAGAGTTCTCGCGCAATTTCGCCCGTTTGTCCAACGAAGCCAATGTGATGGGCATTTACGGGCCGAATTGACTTCTGTGACGACATTGCGCAAAACGTCAATGCGCGCGCTGGTGTTTTTCGACTTTTGCGCTCAAAATGATCGTCTTGCTCATCCCGCCCAAGGCGTAGCACCCTGCCCACGAGCCGATGCTGCGTCTTCGCGGCGGAAGCGATCAGCGCACAGCAGCTCGTTTTTCAGTGATCAATTTTTCTGTTCCTTTCATCCTATGCTGATATCTTTATTCTTCTCGTCATCGCCTGGGTTTGTTCTCCGGCTGGCGCGCCAGTTTTGGTGCGCGAGACATCTAAGACGGTGGGTTACCCTCGTGGGCTTGTTTCATCGCCGCCACCTGCTATGCCTCGTTCGGCCGCTGCCAGGCGTCTCAGGCAGCCGTTCTGAGATGCTCACCTCGCTCATTGCCTTCGCGCTGTTGTGGATCCTCGTCCCCGTTGTGTTGGGGTTTCGTGGCCAATCATGCACACGTTTTGCGCGGTTTGCATCTCCGTTGGCTCAACAGCACACTCGGCGCTGCCGTTTCGCTGGTCAGAGTTCTCGATCCTGCTCGAGTTGCCTGCTCTCGACGTGAGTGCCCTCGGCATTCTCAACGAAGAACGCAGCCTCGTCGCGACTCTATGCGCCGTTCAGATCGGTGTTCTCCGCTGCCGTCGACCAAAGTGATTCCCCACGCTACCCACACCGCCGCTCCTGCCGACACCACGGGCTCGACACCACGTGGATCGAGTGTAAGCGCAAGACAGGACGAAAAAGTGAGGAGTCGCTGACAGAACCGACAGGCTTTTCCGTCTTTTCTCCCCAGTTTTTCGCTTTCGCCGTTAGGCGACGTCACACCGAAGGGGTGAAGCAAAGCCGCCTCGCGCGTACGCGTTCGCGCGCTATCCGCTGTTTTCGTTTTTGCCTTCACCGATGTGTTGCAGCAATGATTGACAGTTGGGTAGGGGTGAAGATGAGAAATCTGCGACTGCTGATATTCGCAATGTGTTGATTGTTAGTATGTTGAGGGCGAGAGGCTCGATCTCCGTCGGAAAATCACTTCACCGCTCCCCATCGCGATGTGTTTTTCGCACGATGCGGCGGGTGGGCGTCGAGTGTGAAGGTGAAGGAACAAAACCTTCACCCTAATCGGTTGATGCTCATCGCAATTAGATCCGAATTGGGTGAAGCGGTGAAGGCAAAAAGACGAAAAGTGCCTGAAACGCTCGTATTGCGTACGCGCTCGAGCAAAAACCTTCACCCCGATGATCCCGCTGCGCTGCGCCCCCTGCCGCAGCGGTTTCGACTGCGTGCCCGGGCGGCTGTTTCCGCTTCAAACGCGGTGAAGAGCACGTAGGCGACGATTTATGAGCGAAAAAGGTGGGGCAAAAGCTTTTGCGCATCGAACGGATAATTGTACTTTTGTGGTGCGGTAGCGCAGTTGACTCGCAGTGGTTGAGTTGCGGCGCCTGCAACAAGCGATTCAATATTCTAACTCATATAGTTATGGTAAATTACAAAGATCTCGGTCTGGTGAACACTCGCGAAATGTTCGCCCGTGCCGTAAAGGCGGCTATGCAATTCCCGCTTTTCAACTTCAACAATATGGAGCGACTCCAGGCCATCATCAAGGCTGCTGTTGCTGAAAAGAGCCAGTGATCCTTCAGGTATCAGAAGGGCGCCCGCGAATATGCCAACCACGCTGCTTCGTTACATGGCACAGGGTGCTGTGGCTTACGCTAAGGAGCTCGGTTGCGAGCATCCCGAAAATCTGCCTCCACCTCGACCACGGTGACAGCTTCCGAAACCTGCAAGAGGCTGCGTTGACTCAGGCTTCAGCTCGGTGATGATCGCATCCTGCACTTCCCTTCGAGGGAAACATCGCGCTCACCAAGAAGGTCGTTGAATACGCACACGCTCACGATGTGACGGTTGAGGCTGAACTCGGGTGTATCGCCGGTGTGGAAAGATGAAGTTGCTCACGAAGAGCCACTACACGAAGCCCGAAGAGGTGATCGAATTCGTAGAACGCATGTTTGCGACTCGCTCGCCATCTCCGTTGGTACGAGCCGTAGGTGCTTACCAGTTCAAGCCCGAACAGTGCACCCGCGACCCGAAGACCGGTCGTCTCGTTCCTCCCCTCGCATTCGACGTGCTCGCCGCTATCGAAGAGAAAGCTCCCGGATTCCCCATCGTGCTCCACGGTTCTTCGTCGGTGCCCCAGGAAGAGTGGACACCATCAACAAATGACGGTAAGCTCCCGATGCGAGTGGGTATCCCCGAAGATCAGCCCGCAAGGCTGCCGCATCCGGCCGTTTGCAAGATCAACATCGACTCCGACTCTCGTCCTCGCCGTGACGGCTGCTATCCGTAAAGGTCTTCGTTGAGAAAGCCCGGTGAGTTCGACGCAATTTCTCGGACCCGCTCGCGACAACGTGCAGAAGCTCTCAGAGCACAAGATCGTGAACGTACTCGGTTCGAACAACAAAGCTCGCTCAGTGCTAAACTGACGATGTGGTGAAACTGTCGCGTGCCGACAGTATTCACCGCCTCTGCGAGCCTCTCCCCGTGTGAGTGTCCGTTTCGATAGGCCGTCGCTTGCAAGGACAGTTGAGCATACTTGGTGCGCGCCGACGGGAGGAGGCTCGCTACGTGTGCTGTGTCAAGCTGCAGAAGAATACGCGTGAAACCGAGATCGAACTGCGACGGTGGTGTGCGCGAGACGTCGCATAGTTGTGTGCGTTTCGGGGCCCGCTTCGAAAAATGGTGGAAGGGCTTCTTTCAGTGCTTTTCGAGCGCACTGTGCAGCGATTGGAAGAGAGGGTGGGAACCCTTCACTGGGGCAGCGAGTGATAACACCCGTAGAGAGGGGACGAAAATACATAGCTGGACACTTCGCGGTGTCGGCTATTCAATAACCAATCTTCTGAGCGGAAGCGCGTCGACTAATCGTTTTTAGTCCGCACGCTTGGGCTTGTTAGTTTTTGTCAAGTCACGTTTAGTAATCTCCCAATTGTAGCTTTCGCTTCTTCGTTGACACGCTGAGCAGAAAAGCCTCAATGGTCGTGACTTCTTGTTTTCCGTCGCTGCCTTGTTCGCGCACGCTTCGTACCCTCGGCAGCCTTCTTTTTCTCCGACGACGAGGAGGAAGGGGATGTCTTGATTTCGTTGTCGCGGATCTTGCGGCCGATCTTCTCGCTGCGGATCGTCAACGAGGTGCGCACATCGAGCGCTTCGAGACGTTCGCGCACTTGCTGTGCGTAGTCGTTGTGTTGTCGGAGATGGGGAATTACACGGCCTGGTCGGGGTGAGCCAGAGGGAAGCGACCGGCGGTGTGCTCGATGAGCACGGGCCACGAGGCGTTCAGAGCGAGCCGAAGGGCGCGGTGGATCATCACGGGACGGTGCTTCTGCTGTCTTCGCCGGTGTATTCGAGCTGGAAGCGTTCGGGCGGGTTGTAGTCCACCTGAATCGTTCCGAGCTGCCAGCGCGGCAGCCGATGGCGTCTTTCACCGTGAAGTCGAGCTTCGGACCGTAGAACGCGGCTCACCGTATTCCACGCGGGCGTTGAGTCCCTTCTCTTCGCAGGCTCTCGATGATGGCCTGTTCTGGCGCGTTCCCAGTTCTCTTCCGAGCCGATGTATTTCGAGACGGTCGGTCTGGTGACGCAGCGAGATTTGCGCTTCGTGAGTTGTCGAGATTTGAGTGCCTTGAAGATGATGAGGATGATGTCCATCACGTTGAGGAACTCCTGTTTCACCTGGTCAGGGGCGGCAGAAGATGTGGGCGTCGTCTTGCGTAAATCACGCACACGGGTCAAACCGTGAAGTTCGCCGCTCTGTTCGTAGCGATAGACCGTGCCAAATTCTGCGATGCGCAGGGGCAGGTCCTTATTCGAGCAGGGGTTTCCAGGCATAAACTGCGCAGTGGTGGGGCAGTTCGTGGGTTTTGAGGAAGTATTCTCGCCCTCTTCGGGTGTGGTGATGGGCTGGAAGGAGTCTTTTGCCATGTTGCGCATGAGTGGCCGGAGGTGACGTAGAGGTTCTTCGATCCGATGTGCGGCGTGATGACCTGTTGTTAGCCGAATTTCTTTTGGATCTTCTTCAAGAACTCTTCGAGACGCAGGCGCAGTGCAGTGCTGTGCGGCCATGGGAGGCCTTTACCCACGAGGTCGGAAAGCGTGAAGAGTTCCATTTCCTTACCGATCTTGCGGTGGTCGCGGCGCTTGGCTTCCTCGAGCAGGGCGAGATATTCGTCCAGGAGCTTCTTTTTGGGAAGGTGATGCCATAGACGCGGGTGAAGCGTGGGGCGTTTCTCGTCGCCGCGCCAGTAGGCGGAGCTGACGGCCGTGACTTTGCAAGCCTTGATGGGGGCCGTGCTCAGCAAGTGGGGTCCGCGGCAGAGGTCGAGTGAAGCTACCCTGCGTGTAGGTGGTGATGATGACCGTCTTCGAGGTCGGCAATGAGGTTCGTTCTTGTAGGTTTTGTCCGCGATCGCCGAAGAATTTGAGTGCATCGGCGCTTGGAAATGGCTGCGCGCTGCACAGCGCTTCTTCGCTGGGCGATTTCGGCCATTTCTTTTTCGATCTTGGGAAAGTCTTCTTCGCGGATCACGACACCTCAGGGGGCATCACATCATAGTAGAATCCGTTTTTCGATGGCGGGACCGATACCAAATTGGGTGCCGGGCCAGAGTTCCTGAATAGCTTCAGCCGTGAGGTGAACCGAGGTGTGCCAGAAGGTGTGTTTGCCTTCGGTGTCCTCCCATTGTAGAGGGCGATTTCGGCGTCTTCAGTGATGGGTCTGTTCAGTTCAACGGTCTGTCCGTTCACGCCGACGAGAGCACCTCTTGTGCCAGGCGCACGAAATGCTTTCGGCGATTTGTGGCCGGTGACTCCGCTTTCGTATTCGCGGACACTTCCATCAGGAAGGTAATCTTTATCATCGTAACTGATCGTTATAGTTTGTTTCAGGTGTTGAGAGGAACTCAGTGCCCGCGTAGCAGTGCGGCGAAGTCGATGTTTCGTTTTTCGCAAAGGGGAGCACGCCTTCCGACGAGCAAATTCCTGGGCACTCCTGCAGATACTCGGGTTCGTGCCAAGATGATGATTCGGCAAAGTTGGTTTTATATGTGTCGAACGACCAGGAAACAGGGAGTTTTATCGGATTGCTCCGATGATTTCGTGAATGTCTTTGACGCCGTGTTCATCGCACCAGGTGTGGATGCCGTCGATGACCTTATTGGTGACTCTGGGATCGATGAAGTTGGCGGTGACCGATTTGGATGGCTGTGGCGCCGCACATCAGTAGATTCGATGGCGTCGCGTGCGTTCGTGATTCCGCCCAAACCGACAGCGGGTATTTGCACCGCTGTGAACTTGGTGTACCCGTACGCAAGGGCGACGGGTTTTGACGCAGGGGCCGGAAGAGTCCGCCGGTGCCGATGCTCAGGCGCGAAACGCGGCGCTCAATGTCGACGCTGCGTGCCCATCAGGGTGTTGATGAGCGAAACGGCATCAGCGCCTTCGGCTTCGACTGCGCGCGCAATTTCGGCGATGTCGGTGACGTTGGGCGAAAGCTTGACAATGAGCGTCTTGGGATGGGCGGCGCGCACGGCTTTCGACAGAGCGGCGCCTGCACGTCACGCCGACGCGTACCCCGTCGTGGACGTTTGGGCGGGAAATATTGAGCTCGATCGCGGGGATACGGTCGAGCGCAGCGATGCAACGTGCGCATTCGGCGTAGTCGTCGGGCGACGAACCGCTCACGTTCACGATGGCGTGCGACTGGATGTCGGTGAGGCGGGGATAGATGTGCTCGGCAAGTGGTCGACTCCTTTGTTTTTGCAGGCCGACGCAGTGAGCGTGCCCGATGCGGTCTCGGCCGTACGCGGATGGTCGTTGCCCTCACGGGGGAGTAGGGTGGTGCCTTTCACAATGAAGGCGCCGAGTCGGTCGAGATCGACGAAATCGGCAAATTCCACTCCGTAGCCGAAGGTGCCGGAGGCGGTCGCTAACCGGGTTTTGCAGAGAGGGTTGCCAGGGTGTACTTCGAGTTGTGCCATCGTAAAGAGATAAATGAGTCGGAGGTGATCTTAGTGTCGGGGGATAAGCCGTGATTCCGGGCGAGTGCCCACGGTGGGGCGCGGGAAGCGGCGTGCATGGTGCGAGTTGGGCGCTCGCCTCAGGGCAAGGGAGGTATCGATGCGACGGGCTGAGGCGCTTCTTACGGAAGCAGTTGTCGATGGAGTGTTTGATTGCCAGGTGAGTTCTTCGATGTCGAATACCGGCCTCCGTGCAGACACACACGTTGCCCTTGGTGGTTTTCTCCACGCAGCACAAGCGAGGCGCCGATGCCGCAAGCCATCGTATTTTCGAGGCGAAACGCGGCAGGCATAACCGCTTTTGTCGCGACAGTGCGGCGACCGCTTTCATCATCGGCACCGGTCAGCAGGCGGCCACCAGTCAATTGCTGCGCGTTTCACACCGAGTGCTGGTGACGAAACCCTGTTCGCCGCGCGCTGCCATCTTCGGTGGTGCAGCAGGGAGTTGACCAATTTCCGAGAAACGCTCGCGTTGCAAAAGGTCTCGTTCAGATCTTCCACCGAGGAGGAACACGGGGTGTGTCCCGCTGCGCGGAGGGTGCAGCCATAGTAGAAGCGTGGGGCAGTGCCTGCACCGCCGCCGACGAGTAGCACGCAACGTGCGCCCTGTTCGATGGGCGGGACAGGAAAACCGTTTCCCAGCGGGTGAAAGCAATTGAGCTGATCGCCTGCTTGCAAATGGGCCAGCGCGTGTGCCGTCGCCGACCAAGTGGATGAGCAGATCGAAAGTTCCGTCGGCGACATCCGCGTCGTTGATCGAAATGGGCCGGCGCAAGAACGTTGTCGGCGAACCTTCGACAGCTACTTACCAGGTGTCCGGGGAAGGGATGGGAGGCATTTCGTGGTCCCGGTCGCGGAGGTGCAACAACAAATGAGTCGTCACGGAGCATTTCCGCGCGTTCGACGAGGAGGTCTTTGGCAAATTTCTTCGGCGATGAGGGACTGTCTATGAGTGAGTACGTTGCAAAAATACGAAAAAGCCCGAGCCATTGCCCCTCTCTCTTCGCTTTTTCGCTATCTTTGTCGGCACAAGGATTCCATTCTCTTGCAGATTCTACTTTAACCCTAATGTTCGCGCAGCGTAAAACGCCTACTTCTTTCGTTGCTCCTTCTCCTCTTTCTGCTCCCCCTGTCGGCACGCGCACCATCAAAGTGGCCTGTGTCGGGAATAGTATTACCTATGGTACCGGGTGGCCAACCACGGAGCAGAATGCCTACCCTGTGGTGTTGCAACGCTTGCTCGGTAAGGGTTATCAAGTGGAGAACTTCGGCAAACCCGGCGCGACCTTGTTGCGTCGTGGCCATCGTCCTATTTCGACCAACCGGAATTTTCGTACCGCATTGCAGTTTTCGTCCCGACATCGCGGTGATCCATTTGGGCATCAACGACGACCGATCCGCGCAACTGGCCGAACTATCGCGACGAATTCATCCCCGATTATCTTGCACTCATCGATTCGCTGCGCGCAGTCAACCCCGTGTGCGCATTCTCGTGGCGCGATTGACCCCGATCGGCGTAGACCATCCGCGTTTCGACAGCGGAACGCGCAAGTGGCGCGAGGAAATTTCGCGAGGCTGTGCAGCAGTGGCCAATATCGCTTTCGTGTGGAGTGGATCGATTTCTACGCGCCTTTGGTTGCGCACCCGATTGGATGCCCGATGCCGTGCATCCCGACGCGCGTGGTGCAGAGGTTTTTGGCGAAAAGTGGCCTATTCGGGCATCACAGGGCGCTACGGGGGCTGAGTTTGCCGGCTGTCTTCGCTGATAATATGGTGTTGCAGCGCAACATTTCCTTCTATCTGAGAAGGAACGGCCGATGCCGGCGAAACGGTGGTGGTGCGTTTGGACGGTAAAAGAACTGGCGCGCGGCGTGACCGATGCGCGCGGTGTGTGGAATGTGCGCATTCCTGCGCTCACGGCTGTGGACGGTACGACGTTTACCGTTTTCGACCGCTCGCGAACGCTCGCATATCGCAATGTCGCTGTCGGCGAAGTGTGGATTGATGCTCAGGGCAGTCGAGCGACTGGCGTTCAAGTTGCGACAGTCTTCCGACGCTTCTCGCGACATTGTCAAGGCGGCCGATCGCGGTTGCGCCTCTATCATATGCAACCGCGTTGGAAGCCCCTGAGCAACGTGGAGTGGGATGAGTGCGGCGGTCGACTCCGTATCGCGCCTACCGGCGCATCGCCTTCGCGCTGGGTGGCCTCCTCTCCCCCAAAGTGCGGCGGACTTCTCGGCCGTGGCTTACTACGTGGGGCGCTGCTGCTGCGATGGTCTCCGTGTGCCGGTGGGCCTGATCTGCAATGCCGTCGGCGGAACGCCCATCGAGGTCGTGGATAGATCGGCCGACGCGAAGAATACTATCCGCAGGTGTTGCGTTATTGGAAAAACAACGACTTCGTGATGGACTGGGTGCGCGGGCGTGCGGCGAAAAACCTCGCGCATCGTCCCGGCGGTCGCCACCCTTATCATCCCGCCTATTGCTTTGGGACGGGCGTGGTTCCGCTTTTGGATTTTCCGTTGCGCGGAGTGGCCTGGTCGCAGGGCGAGATCGAGATGCGCACAACCCCGATTCTTGGCGCTTCGATCTGCTGGCACGAAGTTGGAGAAGTGCGGACGGGCGATATCAGTCTCCCGTTTTACGTCGGCCTAGCTCTCGGGAATCGAACGTCCGTCGTGGCCTTGCCCGCTGCGCAACACACAGCGCTTGGCGCAGCGTGAGTGTCTTCGCCACCCAAATGGTGGTGACCTCCGATTTGGGATTGCGCCGCGATGTGCATCTCTCCTACAAACGGCCGGTGGGCGAACGGCTCGCGCGCAATCGATGTTGCGCCATACCACGGGCGAGCACTGCTCCGTTTCGCCCGAAGTGGGGCAGCAATCATCGGTGAAGGACGATCGTGTGGAACTCGACCTGCGAGAGGCGCAAAGGTTTGCACGGCAGCGACGGACAACCTGCGCGGATTTGAAATTGCCGGTGCCGACGGGTTGTTCTATCCGGCCACTGTTCAGCTTGATGCAGAGGGCAGGTGCTGCTCCGTTCGCCGGAAGTGGCGAAACCCTGCTATGCGTTACGGCGGCAGCCTTTCCACCGGCAACGTGGTAGATGCGGCAGGGCTCCCTTGGCGCTTTTCACATTCGCTTATAGTCCCTATGTGAGGAGGAGCAGGTTTGTCGGTCCTCATCTTGCACTATTTCCCGGAATGATTGCGACGTTGCGGAGCAAAAAGTGAAAAAGAAAGTCCCAGTTTTTGCTCTGTCGCTTGCTCAGCTGCGGAAGAGTTCCTATCTTTGCAGCGCAATCGAGGAACAGCTTCTCAGATTGGGCGCTTAGCTCCAACTGGTTCAGAGCGTCTGCCTTACAAGCAGAGGGTCGGGGTTCGAATCCTCAGCGCCCACATTCTTTCAGACAGCTATCCATCGGAAGATGGATGGCTGTTTTAGTGCACAGAAGAAACGGAGGAGGGTGGGAGACACACGCAGGTTGGGCGTTTGGCTGTGCGCAAAACCGGCATCGACTGGTCGTGCCGTCGTGTGTTTTGCGTGGAATGTCGGTCGGATGCGGTTTCTCTTGCGAGCGTGTTTGCGCTGTTGCCGTAGGTGTTTGGTGTCACCTCCTCGAGAAATCGATTGATGAATGGCGTTGTTCTCTGAAAAAGCGGAGAGAAAAGAGAAAAAGACGGGGAAATTGAGCATTTCTCCCCAGCTTTTCTATCCGACTTTTCGCACAATTGCGTACAGCTCCCTTTGTCGAGACTTGATCGTCAGGAAAGGGCAGCGAATGAGCGAAATGACGAGAAAAACGTTTTCCTATGCGCGTGTTGGCTTTTTCGGAGATGCAGCTGCTCCTTTTTCGGATGCGGCGAAAGCGGTTGAAGTGCGCGGCGGATGAGTAAAGAGAGATTAGCTGTTTTTCTCCCGGGCGTATCCCCCGATTCTGAAAGGCAAAGATGGCGAGCTAAACGACGTTTTGACGAAAGCCATATATGTTGGTTCGCACTATCTTTTGGTCGTCCGAAGATTAAATGTTACTTTTGCATAGACGCCCCATTTTTGCTCACTTAGCAGCGGCGTCGCTTCAAAGTCAATACGAGACCCAGAGGTCTATCCTCTTTCCAACCCAAATACTCAATGGGAATATTCTCAGAAACTCTTCGGTCGGAAGGAACGCGACAAAGCGCGCTCCGGTTGGCGCGTGGGCGGATACCGAAGATTTTATGACCCTCATTCGTGTTTACCTATCAGGCTGTTTTGGCTGCCAATTTCGGTTTGCACGATCTGCGAATGCTGCCCGATTTGCGGGTGTTTAAGCGAGACGCTGAAAGTGCCTACGGTGAACAATCGCATCGGTCCGGGCGAAAGAAAAAGTGCCGGACGATGATGAAGCGAACTGTACGGCGTACCGGCAGGGTTCTTCGACGAAATCGACGAGCGTGAAACGCAGTGCCGAAGAGTCAGCGATATGCAGCCCTATTTGTTACAATTCAAAATTTTCGCAGGAGTTGATGAGTGCTGATGGGCAACTTGCTCAGTTGGAAATTCCGACTTCGCGAGGCTTTCTAGAAAGGCGTGCTGCGCAAGTCACCGAGAAGGCCGTGCGCGACGTGTTTACGAAAATAGCTGGAAGGATGAAGCCGAGTGCGCAAATCGGTGATGAGTGTACGACAAAGTATAGCGAAGTTGGGCTATTCTGAAAAATGGATGACTGAGATTTGCCTATCATTGTCCTGATTCTCGCAAAAGAAGAACCGAAAATGACGCTACCGCCGACGAATAAATGCTTATCAATCGCCCTCGCGGGTTGCGGCAGCGTGACCGAACAAGAACAACGAACCCTACAGCTATTTGAGACGCGCACGTCAATTGATCTTGCGGTATGAGGGAACGCTTCCGAGCGGAATCGCCAGTGCAGGAAGAGATCAGTGCGCGTGATCGGCAGATTGAGGAATTGAGCGCAGCTCGATGCGCTCACGCAGGAGTATGCCAATCTCAAAACAGCCGAAAATGATCAGAAATTAGTTCGGGGAAAATGCTTCGGCCCAGAAACGCATCGCGAAACTCATCCGTGAGGGTGGATACAGTGCATCGCAATGCTCAACGTTTGATTACTAACCGTCTACGCTTTGTAAGCGTCGTGGCAGAATATGCCGATAAACTCTCCATACAGTTTGCGCGTGAATAACCGCCGCGTTGCAAATCACCATCGAGCGCGCAAAGGAGAAAAACTATCGCGATGCAGCTGATCTCATCAATGGGCTGTTCAATCAATATCGATGCACTTTTCCCCACCAGTCACCGGAGAAATACGAGTCGACCGTCTTGATCGATTTGGCTTACCGGGTCATTGAACTGGAGAACAACACCGATACTTCGCCTTTTGCCGAAACGATCGGCAAATTGAAAGACGAAAATCGAAGAGGCGCTCGGTCAGCCCGTCAGGGTGACCGAAAACTGAAAAAGTGCGCCTACGCTTATCTATACGCCTACCTACTTTTTACATCAGATGAACCTATCGCTCCTATCGTCGCCCTTGTTTGCATCGCCATCGGTGTGGGCGGCGGATATCTCTATTTGAGATGTGTGCTACCGGCGTGCTGCGACGTCAGCTGGATGAAGCCGAGAAAGAGGCTGAAGTGATCAAAGAAAAAGCTCCTCGAAGTAAAGGAGAATTTCTCAACAAAGCTGAGCTTGAGAGAAGTTCAGCAGCGCAGCCAGCGCATTCTCAATCGGAGAACAAGCTCAAGCAGCGCGAGATGGTGATCAACCAACGTCACGAGGACGTGAATCGTCGCAAGCAGGAACTCGATTCGCAGCAAGGCCGTCTCAAAAACCAAGAGCAGCTGTTGGCGCGCAAAGAAGAGGAACTCGGGAAAATGCACGAGCGGGAAATTGCCAAACTCGAGGAACTTTTCGGGTATCTCGGCCGAGGAAGCACGCAATCATCTTGTCGAGGTCTGAAAGCGGAAGCGCAAACTCGTGCACAGAGCTACGTCAACGAAATCGTGGATGGGGCGAAATTAACGCTAACAAAGAGGCGAAGCGCATCGTGATTCAAACCATTCAGCGATGTGGCCACCGAAACCGCGATCGAAAACAGCGTGACGGTGTTCCACATTGAATGATGACGTGAAAGGTCGCATCATTGGACGTGAAGGTCGCAACATTCGTGCGTTCGAGGCCGCGACCGGCGTGGAAATCGTGGTCGACGACACCCCCAGAAGCCATTATGATCAGTGCCTTCGGCCCGGTTCGTCGTGAGGGTGGCGCGTTTAGCATTGCACAATCTGATCTCCGACGGACGCATTCACCCCGCTCGCATCGAAGGGTCGTGAGCAGGTCAAACAAGTCGACGAGAGTGATCGAAACGGGCAAACGCACGGCGATCGACCTTGGTATCCGTGAGCTTGCACCGGAACTGATCCGTATTGTGGGTAAAATGAAGTACCGTTCGTCTTATGGGCAGAACTTGCTCCAACGTGCGCGAAACGGCCAACCTGTGTGGGATCGTGGCGGCGGGTTGGGCGAACCCGAAGAAGGCCAAGCGAGGCGGGCTGCTGCGTGACATGGGTGAGGTGCCCGACGAAGAAACTGGATTGCCTCACGCCATTTATGGTGCGAAGATCGCAGAGAAGTACAAAGAGAAGCCCGATATCTGTAATGCCATCGGCGCGCACCACGACGAAATGGAAATGACTTCGCTTATTGCCCCGATTGTGCAGGTGTGCGATGCCATTTCAGGGCGCCCGTCCGGTGCCGTCGTGAAGTGTTGAGGGCATACGTGAAGCGACTCAATGATCTGGAAAAACATTGCGATGAGTTATCGGCGTGAGTCAAGACTTATGCTATTCAGGGCGGGACGCGAACTGCGCGTCATTGTGGGTGCAGATAAGATGACGACAAGGAAATAGAAAACCTTTCGAACAACATTGCAACGCGTATTCAAAACGAAATGACCTATCCCGGTCAGGTGAAGATCACCGTAATTCGCGAAACGCGTTCGGTGAGCTATGCCAAGTAGTTCACTCAACGTGGGGTGAGGTTCGTGTTCTGATGAAGAGTGCCGTGCCGTAATTGGAATTGCGTTATTTTTTTGGTGGATCAACAATAAAATGTAGCGCTTCTCGTTAAAAAAGAAATCGCACCTCGTGTGTCTTCTAACTCATTACTGGTTTTTATGCAAACGTTTTCTGCTACCGTGTCGTCTACCGATGTGTCTGTGCTTGATGCCGGTCATTCGGTAAAGATCCGTCGCTCACTATGCGACGGGTGAAGCCTGCATTTGATATTGTGGGCGCATTGTTTTTCTTTCACTCCTCTTCTCCCGTTACTCCCTCATCATTGTCGTGTGCAGTTTGCTGACTTCTGAAACCGGTCTTTTTTCGTCAAGAGCGTATCGGCAAGGGCGGACGCCCCTTCTTAGTCCTTAAATTCCGCACGATGCGCCCAGACGCGGAAGAGAACGGACCTCAACTGACTCAAATAGGAGATACTACGCGTTGTACTCCCATCGGTGGTTTCTTGCGCCGTCATCGCCTCGACAGAGTTACCCCAATTGTGGAATGTGCTTGTGGGAGATATGTCGTTCGTTGGCTATCGTCCGGAACGTAAGTTTTTCATCGATCAGATTTTTAGCCTATGATGCGCGTTATTCGCTGCTCTATGTGATGCGTCCGGCATCACATCGGAGCAACCATCTACAATGGATACACGGATACGATGGAAAAATGTCCGTCGTCTCGAAATGGACCTCGATTACGTACAGCACGCCTCTGTGGGGCGAGATGTGACATCATCGCTCAAACCTTCTTCTCGCTCTTGCGCAGCAATCTCCGATGAACTGCGGGTTCCTCAAGTTATTTCTGAGCGTGAAACGATTACAGATCCTATTCTTTTTGTTTGCTTTGTTGCTTTTGTGTGCCGGCAGTGCGTGCCAAAAGCGCGATGACTCGACCAGCAGATCGTGGTTTCTACGTCAAGGCGAAATCTGACGGACGGTCTGTTGCGCAATCGTCACTCAACTCGATGGAACGTGGGGTGAGCGTAGACCGCATTCGTCGCATTCGTCGCAATTACAGATCGCAGCAAAAGAAGGAAGTGGTCGGTGCGGAGAATATTTCCGGCATAAGTGAAAAACAGTTGAGCGACTTCGCAAAGGGAAAAAGTAGAGAGCCCGCAGAAAAAAATGAGAATTCCCGCAGCGCGAAAGTGACAAGACAGATCGTAAAGGACTTTCTCCTGAGCAAGAACAAATGGAGGATAAGACTTTCGCGATATGAGTCATGACTTGAATTCCTCGTGCCGAAGATTCCTTGCGCCGTTTTGTACGAGAAAAGAAAGAGGACCTGAAGACCAAAGTCTTCGGCCGCGATATCTTCAATAACAACAAGCTGACGTTCGAGCCTGAGATGAACATCGCCACTCCCAGCGATTATCGTCTGGGGCCAGCGATACCGTTTATGTGGACGTTTGGGGCGCTTCGCAAAAGCAATACACCTCGACTGTCTCACCGGAAGGCGTGATCAACCTGGAAGTTTCGGACCGGTTCAGGTGAGTGGGCTGACGGTTGCACAAGCTAATGCAAGATTGCGCTCAACACTGGGGGCGCGATTCGGTGGTTCGCAGGTGAAATTGACGGTCGGCCAGACCAAAACGATCACGGTCAACGTGATGGGAGAGGTGAAAGTTCCCGGAACTTACACACTTTCGGCATTCTCGACTGTGTTCCACGCTCTTTACGCGGCAGGCGGAATCAATGACATCGGTACTTTGCGCGATATTAAGGTGTATCGCAACAGTCAATTGATTTCGACGGTCGATATCTACGACTTTATTCTCAACGGACGCTTGCATGGCAATGTTCGACTGACCTCTAATGATGTGATTGTGGTCGGTCCCTTATGAGTGTATTGTAGACGTTACCGGTAAAGTGAAGCGTCCGATGCGCTACGAAATGAAGCGAACGGAAAGTGTAAGCACGCTGATCAAGTATGCCGGCGGCTTTAGCGGGCGATGCGTTCGAGAGTAATGTAACGCTCTTTCGCAAGTCGGGAGGAGAAAAGAGCATTTACTCCCTCAGCGACTTCGAACGTGGCAAATTTCAGCTCCGTGATGCCGATTCGGTCTGTGTGGATTCTGTCTTGGACCGATACAAAAACCTGGTAGAACTCCGTGGTGCTGTGATGCGTCCCGGTAAATACCAGATGGACGGGAACATTTCGTCTGTACGTCAGCTCATCGAAGCGGCAGGCGGCGGTGAAGATGCTTTTGCCAACCGTGGCGTATCCATCGTCGAAAAAGCCGATCGCACACTGAAGTCAAGGAGTTCAATGTGGGAGGCCATCCTTTCGCACCAGGAAGCAGACGAGGGTGCTTAAGAAAGAAGATGTGGTATTTATCCTTCGCGCAAGGAAGCCAACGAAGCGCTCACCTTGTCGATCAAAGGTGAAGTGCGCTATCCAGCACTTACGATTATGCATCGGGCACAAGCATCAAAGAGCGCTCATCGAGCAAGCCGGTGGTTTTGACCGACAAAGCCAGCACGTGCGAAGGTCGATGTCGCACGACGATTCCGAGATCGCAGAGCGATGGCTTCGAGGAAACGATGTGGCACAGTTCTTTGGTTTCAGTGTGAAAGACGGTTTTGTGGTCAATGGTCGCCCCGGTTTCACCTTCAACCCTTCGACGAAGTCTATGTACGCACCTCGCCGGCTATATTGAGCAGAGGCGTGTGGGTAACCGGTGAGGTGCAATTTACCGGCACCTACGTCATCACCAAAAAGGACTACCGTTTGTCTGATCTCGTCAAAGCGGCGGGAGGACAAACCCAGCAAGCCTGCTTGCAGGCGCAGTACTCGAGCGACCTTACGGATAGCAGAACGATTGAAGCAACAAAATTGAAGAAAATCGTGTTGATGAACGATTCGGTCGACTTGCACAAAAATCGAAGTAAGCGATCACAACAATGTGGCGATCCATTTTGGACAAAAGCTTTGGCGCATCCGGGCAGTGATCTCTGGGACGTCATTTTTGCGTGACGGCGATCGTTTGGTCATTCCTCAATACAATAATACAGTCAGTGTGAGTGGCGAAGTGATGTATCCCACAACGTTGACCTACAAACCCGGAGCCTCTCTGTCATATTACGTCGATCAGTGCGGCGGTTTCAGTTTGCGTGCGAAGAAGAGTAAGACTTTTGCCACGCAAATGAATGGTATGGTGAGCCGCGTTCGTTCTTCGAGCGACATTCAACCGGGCTGTAATATCGTAGTTCCGGCCAAACCGAAGAGCGGTCCCTTCCCTTGGACGCAACTCGTGTCCGTTTTTGATGAGTGTCGTTACGCTTACTGCAATTGTAGTCAATGTGATCATGAGAGAGAGCGTATAATGCGACTTATTCTCTACTTTCGTATAATATCTGTATGTCGTCATTAAAAAGCGCGCTTCGCCAAAAGGACTCGGTTGGGGACTGATCGATAATTTCTCAGGTACTGGCGTGAACTTCATTGTCGGTATATTACTGGCTCGCCAACTTTCACCTGAGATTTTCGGTATTGTTGGCGTCGCTTTGGTGTGCGTTGAGTGTAGCCAACGATAGCTGACGCCGGATTCTCCAATGCGTTGATTCGGAAAAACAGAGGGTATCGCCCATCGATTATTCGACGACATTCTTGTTGAATATGGCGATTGCCATAGGAATCTATCTGCTGCTCTTTTTCTGCCCCAGTACATCGCGGCCTATTACAAGATAGGTTTGTTGATCCCTGTGGTCCGACTGATCGAGTTTGTCCGTGCTTTTTGCCGCGTTCGCCGTTTCCGTGAAAAGCGCGTTTGACCCGACAAATGGTTTTCGCACGCAAGCCGTGGCATCAATGCTTTCTTCGTTGGTGAGTGCGACGGTTGGCTTATATATGGTCTACCGTGGTTTGGGGGTATCTGGTCATAGCAGCTCAGCAGCTCCTGCAGGCAATCTTTGTATGCCGTAAGTGTTGGTTTGGCAGCGCTATGTTCCTCGCATTGCTTATTCGTCGGCATCGGCACGTAGGGCTGTTTAGCTTCGGATCCCGAATCTTACTTTCGTCTTTACTCACAACTGTCTACAACAACCTCTATTATATGGTCGTGGGGAAGGTCTATACCCCGCAGCAGTTGGGATATATACCCGTGCAGAACAGTTTTCGTTGATGATAGCGTTGAATTTTACACTTGTACTGCAGAGGTTTCCCTCCCCGCGTTGACGAATAGCAAAAAGCAGTCAAACAAGTTTTGATTCAGCTTTTTCAGCGGTTATACAAATTCTCTGCACTTCTCAGGTCACTTTTCCTTTTCAGTTTGGCAGCAATGGCCGATAACTTTACGTACGTGTTGGTTGGGCATCAATGGATGGACTCAGCTCCCATATTGCGCATCCTTTCTATCTACGCAGCTTTCCCGCCGATCATAGCTTTGCACCAGAATATATTGCAGGGTTTTTGGCAAGTCGCGATTATTTCTCTCTTTAGAAGCAGTCAAGACCTTGATTTCTACGATCATTGTCGCTGCTACGATTTTCTTGAGCTTCTATGCATTGCTTTGGGGAGTGGTGCTTATTGGGATCATTTCGCTCGCCATCAACGGATATTGGGGTAGTAAATACCTTTCTACATATACACAATCAAAGCAGTTGCGTGACACGCTTGTTTATTTCATTATTTCTGCGGTCGTGGCCCTCCTCGTCTATTTTTCCTCCTTCCTATTGACGAGCCATGCCTGCAAATTGGGAATACAATTGTTGGTGTTTGTTGTTAGCTCGCTTCTGCTTTTTGTTTTCATTCTCAAGGACGAACGGCGTGCACTCACGCAGATCTTACGTCCATCGTCCAAAACGCAGATCAACAATGAATGAGTTTTTCAATAGGTCAACTTGCACAATACATTCGCAGCAAAAAGCGCGTGTTTATATTAAACACCATCATCGGCGTGGCGCTCGGGTTTTGTTGTGGCGTACAGCATCCTAAAACATACACTTCAAGATGAGTCTTGCTGTGGAATCACAGCGCGACACCAAAATAGGAGGGAGCAATGGGAGCTTTAGCCTCAATGGCGAGTCAATTTGAGGGTCGAGCGAGGACATAATCGGTCCCGAGTTGTATCCGACGTGTTTTCTACCAATAAATTCCTGATCGATTTATTGCGCGCCCCTGTGCGAGACCACGAAGGGGAAGAAATACAAGATCGTACGTTGACTATACTCAGGCGGAAGAACGCTCCCGTGGTGGAGTTCCGCCATCAAAGGAGCGGTTGCCGGCGTGAAGCATCTGTTTGGCAACAAAAGTTACACAAGCACAATTCCCTCAGAAGGACATCAATCCGAGCTATCTAACCTTAGCCGAAGAGCAGATTGTAGACCAAATTCAGAGCAGTGTTTAGTGTAGTGTGAACAAGGAGACCAATGTGATCACGATTCGTGCGACGGCCCAAGATCCGTTGGTTGCAAAGATGCTGACTGACGATGCGCAAAAGCGTCTGCAGGATTTCATCACGGAATATCGCACCAACAAGGCACGGACAGACTACGCTTACTATGTTTCTCTTGAGAAGCAGCTCCGGGGCAAGTACAAATCGGCGCAAAAAGTATGCATCCTATGCCGATTCTCACCAAAGTCTCGAACTGAAAAGCTACGAAACTGTGCTGGTAGATCTCGAAAATGAGATGCAAAAATGCGTTCAATGCCTACACGCAGATGAAGCAACAGGTGCAAATGGCGGAAGCAAAAATCCAGGAACGCACACCGGTATTCACCACAATCGAAGATTCCTACGTCCCCACCAAACCGGTTGCCCCGAAAAAGGCGTTAATATTGGTCGCTTATTTGATGATCAGCGTTTTAGGCACTGCAGGATACTATTATTTGAAACTACTGTTTGGGAAGAAAGTCTATTGATTCCTTTCTCGTACGCGAAGATTCGTCGATTATGAGCCAGTCTGCTCCGGAAATTTGATCACATCAAGTAGTCAGTCTTCTGTCATTCAGAAGATCGGAAACTGTTGTTCCTCGTTCTCTTGCTTGTGCTCATGTTGGATCCCGGCGGCTCCATCCTTCACATGAAGGATAAAGTGTTTGTCGGCTTTCTTCTCTTCAACATCCTCTTTTTCAAGCCGGATTTTCGCATGCTCATCCCCCGTTTGTGGGGTCTTCTTCGTGCTTTCTTTCGGCTTCGTCGTGGCGGTGTTGCAAAACTCCCCATTGATTACGACTTTCTTTTTGGGAACCTTCAAGGGAATGGCGCCACTATTTCTTCTGTTGTGGGTACATCACTATGATGTACTCAACTTATCATGCAGTTCCATAGTGCTTACTTGTATCGTCATCCTGGTAATTTACGGTTTCGTCCGTGTCCAATCCGCTCATCGAAGAGTTGTTCTATTATTCAAGGAACACAATGAAATGGTGATTACTCAACACACCAATCTCCTCGGTGTGAAAGTTTTTCGGCGTGTATTATCGTTCCATTGTCAGCATCATTCCTGTTCTCTACTTCGAGGTTGTACAGCGCTTACCGTCTGCACCGCCGCCGTTTCTTTCGTGTTGTGGTTTTGCCTCGTGTTGATCGCCATTTTTCATCAGTGGTACGCGCGCAATGATGCTCACTCCGCTGTTCATCCTCGGTGTTGTCGGCTATCGCCGCATTGCCAATTCTCGCCGAAGCAAGTATTTTCTCTATCCCGCCCTCTTCTTATTGGTCTTGGCTTTCTTGTTGCTCGTTTTTCTCCTGGCAACCCAAGAAGGCGACAAGTCCAACGCCATCAAATACGGGCACCTCGATTCGTACGCGCAACTCTTCAACAACCATATCGAGTATTTCATTTGGGGCCAGGGCACCGGAACCACTTTTTATTCAGAGGGTTTCCACCGCATTGTGCCACTCACAGAGTGGATCTACATCGATTTGGTGAGAAACTACGGTTTATGTCTCTCATCATCCTTGCCGTATATCTCTATCCCCTGTTTGTTTTTGCGTCGCCGCAACGATAGTTTCACGACCGGCTTAGCCGTAACCTACATTGCCTTTTTGCTGATAGCCGGTACCAATCCGTTTCTGCTCAACTCGCAAGGCATGTGTGTGTTATGGATGATGTATGCGCAAGTCGCGAAACTTCGAACCCCTCTCCCGCCTCCTCCCCAGCAAAACGCATATGCAGCTTCGAGTCTCTTCCCTGTTGTCGTGTTATACCGGTGCCAACTGCACGAAGCTGAAAGCTACACTTCATTTTAGCGAAGTCTCCTTTCCGTGCCTTTATGGTCTACGACAATTCACCGTCCGATTTCCTTTTTGATGAGACACGGCTTCCTCCCAACGCCGTCTATCAGCGGAATCTCAACAACGGTGGTGTTTCCGCCGCCTACAATTGTGCGGCCACCTACGCATCCGAACACAGCTTCACCCATCTTTTACTGCTGGATCAGGGATACGCATTTCCCCGAAAAACGCCCTGTCGAGCTATTTGGCGTCGGACGCGAGCGACACGTTGGTAGCCCCTCGTTTAGTCACTCTGCAGCGGGCCCCCATTTTCGCCGGTGACAACACAAAGCTTTCAACCTTCGAGGGTGTGCATCTTGCGCCGGGTGAATATGATTTGACGAAGTATTCCCCGTAAATTGCGGTATGTGCATCTCATTAGCTGCGTTTCATCGCGTAGGAGGCTACAACCCGCGCGTAGCCCTTGACTATGCTGATTTCGAATTCTCCCGACGCATGGCGGCAGTTTTCCCTCGATTCCGGGTACTTGACCTGAAATCGAACAAGATTTTTCGAACGATGAACAACGCATCGACCTCCTCTCGGCACGTTTCTCCGCTATTTGAATGGTGCCCGCGCAGTCACGGTGCACAGTCTCGGCGATCGCACTGCGTCTCGTTTACCAGATTGCGAAACATACGTTGGCTCTCAGTTGGCGCACACGTTCAGTTTGTTTCCTGAAAATACTATTTCGCCAATTGTTGTGCCATTCGAATGCATAACCCTCCACATCCTCTTCCCCTCCCCTTGTCTCACGTCTCCCTATGACTCCCCTTTTTCCCTATTCTCCCCGTTGAAGCGTAGTGTGTTGCGCGAGCATTCCTTTTCATCACGTCTTGTCTGTCGCGCCCGCAAACTTCTGTTTTTGATCTCCTACGTCGTCCTGCTCAGATTGGCGGTCTCCCAAGTTGTGCTCTACCGTTTGGTCTTCGATAGCGCGAAGTACACCCTGGGCGAAGCCCTCCTTTCCCGCAACCCATTCTGTGGTTTGGAAGCCGGGGGCTGGGCCTTCTTGGTCGTTTTTCCTCATCAGGGTACGATCAAATGGACCTGGTTGCGGCGCCTTTGTAGTGTCTTGTTGATCACGGTCGCCACCTTGTTGACGCTCAGCGAGTTCTTGCTGCTCTGGGTCTACGATACCGTCTACAATCCCGAGATGAGCAAAGTCATTGTCGGCACCGACGCCGCGAAGTTTGAGTTCCTCTCCGCCGTGTCCACCATCTGCCCAAATTGTTGCTTGCCGCCGCGATCGTGTGCGGAGCAGCTTGGGCCTTGAGCAAAGCCTTGTCCACCCTGCGCAGCCGGTTCATTGCCGCAATCGGCTTGTGCTGTTTCGTGCTGGAGCTTCGGACTGTCCGTGGGCCGCTACCGCAACTGGCATTGGAGCTATAGTCCGGCGCGTACCACCACGGCCGACCGCTTTGTGTGGGGGCTTAGTGCGCACCTACCGCCTGGGCAAAATCCTCACCACCCAGCGAGAACACGTAGCGCCTCCGCCGCCGAAAACCGTCACCGCCACTTCGACACCGGCATCACCCAACCGGTCAACGTCGATACTCATTCTGGGCGAAAGTACGCGCGGCCTCGATGCACTGCTACGGCACGCCTGCCCACCACTCCTCAGTTAGACCAACTCCATTGCGCAGAAAGAGCTGGCCGTCTTCACCGATGCCGTCAGTCCCTCCAACGCCACCATCGCCTCCACCCAAGCTGTGCTCACTTTCTACACCAACGAGGCAGGACAAAGCGCGTTGGCGTGAATATCGACCTCGTTTCCGTCGGCGGAAACACGGTGGTTTCGCCACCGCGGGTCTCAACCAGGAATGCAGCGGAGGCCCCTGGTCGGTGCAGCAGCTGTTCGGTTCCGCCGCCGACACCCTCACTGGCAATCCCTACCGTTTGCACCAGACCAACAGCGTGTTTCTGTCCGATTCGTTTGTTCTACGATGAGCGCCTCCTTCCCCATCTGCTCACCGTCGAGCAGTTGTCTCCGCGCCATCGCCGTCCGGCGGATTGTTCTCCGTCGTGCATCTACGTAGGTTCGCGTGCCGGTTACGCCAGCGCTATCCCGCATCGTTTGCGCGCTTCACTGCCAAAGACATCCCCGGCTCCCTTTCGCTCGGGTCAGAGGAAAAAGATCACGCCTGCCGACAATTCCGTATTATATAATGATCGCGTAGTGTCCGACATCATCAAACACTACAGTCACTCCCGTTCCATCGTGATCTACGTCTCCGACCACGGCGAAACGCTCTTCGACGATCCCGCGCATCCCGATTTCGCGGGCCACGCCAGCAACACCCTGCCCGAAAAACGTCGTGCGCGTGCCCTTCCTCGTCTACGTATCGCCGTCTCTGCGCCGCGAAGTGCCGAAACTCTGGGAACAGATCCTTCGAGGCGCAGGGGCGAACCGGTCGTGACCGACCTCTTGCCCAACACCCTCGTTGCGATGCTCGGCATCCAAACGCCCTACGCGCCCCGAACTCGACCTCTTTTTCGCCGCGCTACAACGCCAACCGACGTCGAGACCGTCATTGCCGTCGACGGTGCCAAGCAGGTTTTTCCCGCCTCGTTCGATCCTCACGTTGAAGCCCCGCGAAAGCCTCACCGTCCGTTGGGGCGATGCCCGCCACCGATGCAAGCGTCATCTTCTCCGCAAAGTAAAACCGCCGCTCTCCCTCTGAGGCGGCGGTTTCATGTTGCGGTCGATTGTTCATTTCGAAGTGCCCGACAGCGGGAACCCGATGCCGAAAGGTGAAGTCGAACGACGTGTTTCCCTGCTCAACGAGGTAGTAAATGCCCTTGGCATCTTGCTTGACATGGCCAGCCGGCGAGCAGATCGGCCAGTTTCATTTTTCGGTGTTGCCCAATCGCACTTTGAGCCCGTCGACGTTGATGCCTATTTGTTTGTCGAGGTCACTATGGTCGACCGTTGAGTCGATACAGCCGCAGAACAGGCAGGCCGCGGGAGGCAGCAACAAAGCCCGCGCACGATATCGCGGATAGGGTGATTCATAATGGACGGTTTAAGCGATGATAAAATAATTAGATTTATAGCTTGGTGTAAATCCCCGTTGGAGGAGTTGCGCTTCTGGCAAGACGTACAATAATACGGGAGTTGCAACAAGGAATCGCGCCGAATCGTACAGCCGGAGACTGCAAAATGCCGCGCTCTCCGTTTTCGGCAGCACCACACGCCGATGTACTGCGGCGGTAGGCATGTGTCGCCCGATGCACTGCGGCCTCTGTCTCTCGTGAGCCCGCCGTGAGCTTTTTCGTGCGGAGCCCGCCGGCAGATTGCGCTCCGGTGCGTGCGCAGCGCCCAAGTTGGCATTCTCGCAGCGGTGCGGCCACAAAAACACCACCAGGTATCAGCACCTACCTGCGGTGTTTTTGGGAAAAACCCCGATTTTGCGCGAAATCTTCGCGTTTTTCAGCCGCGCCCGCGTTCCTCCTCAATGCGGTCCACAGCTTTCATCACGGCGGCGGGAGGAAGGTTGACCATCAACTGGCGTTTCGTGAAATCCGTGTAGGGGTGCCACGTACTCGAAGTAGCGTTTCCATCCGGGGGCAGAGATAAGGATGGCCGGGATGTC
>BNJV01000186.1_pt1 | contig 98679 bp, 105 predicted proteins | sample 8540591 | NCBI WGS metagenome assembly BNJV01 (sample SAMD00202457, study PRJDB9452) | human saliva metagenome | host: Homo sapiens | reverse complement strand
CAGTTACGTATTGCTTTTCCATTTTCAGTATAAACTGTCCATTCTCCTTCTTTTTTTCCATTTTATAATTTCCTATTGTAAATCTATTTCGTTTGCATAAAAATTATCATATTTCCCATTCAACGTTCCATTGCTTAAATTAACACAACAAGCTCCTTCTGCCTTCTTCCATAATTCTACATTCTCCACTTCCCGTCACCAAGTGCTAGAATCTATTCTTTTTACATCTTTCCCATACAGATGAACTGTGCTCGATAATTCAATCCTTCCCAAAATTTGTCCCATAATTTGGTAAATACATCTTTTCTGTATGTAACTGTTGATAACATCACTATTCCAGTTGATAAAAAATGATTTTTTACTATTATTTCTTTTCATTTTCTCATCTCCTATTATTTTATAAAGTTTGTTTTTATTTTATTAATTCACCTTTTACATTATATAACAAATTTTTCTCATTTTAAACTAAATTATTGATTTTCTGGTTTCAGTTTACATTATAAGCAAACTAGGCTTAATCAACATTATTAATCCTAAAATTATCATTAAAATTCCACCAAACAGATTACCCATTTAGAATATTTTGTAGTTAATTGCAGTTTATTTTATGCTCATTAATGCAACCCTAAAAACTATTATATCGGTCCAATATATAGAAAGTCAATTTATGTAGATAAATGTGTAAAATTGTTCAGTCCAGAAAGGAACTCTCTCGTTTATTTGGTTGATTTTTTGTATGTTTGAGGAATCTAACTGAATATACAAATTCTATTGGCTGCTTACCAGCGCTAACCATTATCGCAAGTGCTCGTAAGCAATGAAATTTCATTAGCAATATCCTTTATCTTTTTTAGAAATTTTGCCCTCTGCTCCAAAGTCTGTCACTTCTCACATTCTAGCGTATCCCTTTTTCAAATATTAATTTCTAATAAAGAAAATCCCACCAATAATTCCAACGATTCCAACAAGCGGAGTTACCCATTTGTCAAGTCCCATTAAAAATCCCCAAAGTATAAATCCAAGACGAAATGAAAAAATACATTACAGCTTTCAGCTAAAATAAACAGCCTCTGCCATTACGGAACATTTTCACTTTATTTCCAACGGCAATCAAAGCTGTCAAAAAAATAATACCAGAACCCACATTGCACAAGGATTAAATCCGTCAATTGTTCCCAAAATCAACGTGACATTGTAAAATATGAATAATTTGTCAAGTCAACAGTTTTATTAATAATTGAATATTTACAAGAACTTGATTTTCAGCACCTTTCTGTAAGTCCTGCACTTCACATACTGTATCGTCCAGGCCAAACTCGCACCATTACTGCCACATTGCCAGCCTGCCCACTTTCCACATATACATATTCCTTCCAGTCGTACCCCATCCTTTTGTTTCCTCCCAGAATTTATCAAATTTTCACCTCTTTCCCAGTCGTATCAGCTGTATTAAACCTTGAATAATATGTCCATTAATGTAAATAATCGAGTTCCCTTCTACGAAAGTTTTAATCACGTTTCTCAAAAACGCTTTTTCTTCCTTACTTTCATCAATTTTATGCTCCATTATATCTTAAAATCATCCCTTTAGTAGATAATTCCTTCAAAATTTCTCCAAATTTGCACACACCTCTTACAGTCTTCACTAAAGTACTCAATTTTACTTTCTTTGACTGATTATTTCATCAGAATAATCCAATCTGACTTATACAAAAATATACCAAAAAGATAATCATCAACGCAAAATCTACTTTTCTATCCCATTATTAAAATCTTTTTCTCCAAAACATCTTTTTTCACACCTTTCTTTTTTATTTTTATAAATAATTACTGTACTAACTGCATATTCTCTACAGGCAAACATTAATTCACAAGCCCCTGCCTCCTTATCGCATTATAAAGCGTTACACAAGGCTTCCCATCTCATCATTCAAAATCTCAATACTTAGCGAAAAATCCATGTATCCCAGTCCCAGTGCCTTGAAACCGCCTTTCGCAGCAATTCCCTGGCATAACTGGTATTACATGGATGCCTTTTTTTCGATATGCTCAATTTCTTTTTCCGTATAAACTTTCCTTTTAAAAGGCTTGTTCAGATTAATCGCTTTTTCAATTGGGATATTTCTTAACACATTCGTTCCAATAATGTATATATTTCCATATTCTCTATCTTCCTCATTTTCTATTTATTTAAAACTAATTTTATGAACACTATTATTTTTTATTTATATAGCTATCTTTAATAAAATTATTGTTATAATCAACAATGTCGTGGATTTTTGGAAATAAACGACTGTTTGAGCGAAGTTTCAGAAGGAGTTTCCCCGATTTTGTTTTCAAAAATGCTTAGACAGTGGGATTGCAAAGGATGCATGACTGTTCCTTGCTTTATAAAAAGAAAAATATAAAACAAAAATTAACTATTAATACCAAAAAATTTATGTTTTGGTTATTGTTAGATTATACTACAAATTTTTAAAATACAAAATTCGTATAATTTTAGTAGTTTAATTTTAAATAAGTTTACGTATATTTTTTTTCATTTCAAACATAGTTCAGCATAATAACCTGTCAGAGCATTTTTCTGGTGCTGGCAAACTGTTTGAGCATATGAGTTTTTGTCAGTATAGAAAAATGTCGTAGACTAGCCATAGGTTGTAGGATTTATGGCAACGAGCAATCCTAATGAAAATAAAAAAGAAAAACATAGTAATATGAAAAAACATTTATTAATCAAAAATATCTAAAAATAATTTAATTGAATAATCATTAACTCTGTTATTAAACAACCTTTATTATAAAAATTATTCCTATTTCTAAACGGGATTTAGTATTATTTATTAAAAAAAACTCTACATAAGAAAAAATAATTCTAAATAGAGATTTTTATTTGTTAAATCTTACTATTCCACTTTCTCATACCTTTCTTTTCCCTGGCCCCAATAATCATTCCTCTTCGACATTTACTTGCCTTAATATCTTTTATCGCCTCGTCATTGGTTTTGAATCCACCTTGTGAAATTAGCCTTCTTGCTTCACTTGTTCTCCCAAGTAATTTTGCTTTCTTTTACAAGCAAAACAATTACATTAATTTCTCCATATGAACTTCTCACTTGGTAAATCTACATCAAGATTTTCTTTTACCGAATATTGCTTTCAAACCAGTCTCTTTTGCTTCCTTAGCGGCTTCTTCACTGTAGTAATTTTTTATAACTTCAGCTCCTAATTGCTTTTTTGGCTTCCATGGATGTAACTCATCTGCAATTTGAGCCTTGATTTCTTCAATTCTTTCAAAAGGAACATCTGTTATCATTGTATAGTAATTTTCCATTAATTCATCTGAAATTGACATAACTTTTACCAAACATATCATTTGATGTCTTTACACCAATGTAATTTCCTAATGATTTAGGATTATTTTCCAATCTGTCAAGCCTCACCAGAATCGCATTATCATACAGACTTGCTGCTCCTGTCCAAAGTTTTTCTGTAAATCTTCCTCTCTTTAGCAAATTAAATTTTTGTTCCGTTGTTCTAATTCCACATCAGCCTTCTAGTTCAACTGAATCATATCCTTGTAAAATCGGATACATAAATTCAATCAATGAACTGTTTACTTTTCAGCCAGCCTTTTTGAAAGTACCCTTTCTCTCGAAATCATTTGCGATACAGTAAACTGTGACAATAACTAACGCATTCGAAAGATACCTTTTCGCCAGTCAGCATTATAAACCATTTTATTTTTACTCCAAGTCCAATATCAATTTTACTTGATCCAAATATGTTTTGTTATTTTCACTCTATCGGTTCTCTGACAGCATCTTCCAGTTTCCAGATTTTCCTGTTGATCCCCAATTCTCCCTGTAAAAGTTCCACCAAACAGTACTTCACGCCCCAAACTGAAACTGCTTCAATTTTCTCAAAGGTACAGCATGTCCCAAATGCAGCCCGAACCTGTCGGTCTTATCCCTAATTTAACTCTGTAGCGCGGAGTAATAGTTGAAATTGATTTTTCCAACTTTTCAATTCATTCTGCTAATTATTTCATCGCACCCACGGGCTCAAATATTAAATTGTCTTCTTCTACTGTTTTTACTTCTATTTCATTATTTCTATCTATACTCTTCATTCTTATTTTTCTCCTTCTTCTTCTGTTTTATTTTTTATTTATTTCTATATTTTTCTTTTATTAAATGCAAAGAGAAACAATCATCAATCTCTTGTAATCACGATGACATTTTTAATTTAACTACAAAATTAACATAAATATCAAGTAAAATAACAACTGATTTAACTTGCTTTAAAAAAGATTTTTATAACATACACGTACTTCATAAATATCACACAATTGGCAACATGAATAACGCACTGTCAACCCATCTAAAATCCACCATGTCCTTAAAAGCAAATTCCCCAGAACTCTTTACTTCAAGTTCTTTTTATCTTAGACCCATTAAATTCCTAATTCTTGCAAAATCATTGCAAGTGCTAAATAAAGGCTTTTCCTCCACTAATCGCCACATAATCATAATTTACTGAACAGTTTGAAGACAAAAAGTGAGATTCCACACAAAATTTGCTATAAATAAATATATTTTATCAAAAATAAAATTACTAAAAATACTCCCAAAATTCCTGCATATCGCACCTTCAATTGATTTTTCGGATTGATTTTTGGTGCAAGCCTATGCTTAAATATTTTTCCACCAATTGCCATTCCAACAAGGTAAGCAGAAATATCACATGCCCAAATTAGCATAAATGTCATTACAACTGTATTATTCCCATTTGAAATTCATATTTTATAAGCAAAATATGTGAAAATAAATATGAAAACATGATTATTCCAAACAACGTGTAGGAAATTTCTCACATTGCATTTTGAATTTTACCTTAAAACTTGTTCAAAGCCAGCAACATTATTGGTAAACACAATAAATCCACCCATATCAAAGTTAATTTTGTTTTAAAAAGTAAATTTAAATATGAAAATATATTTTTTGAATTTTTCCTGAAAATATATTGCTAGGAGTGTAAAACAGACCAAGTCCCATTCCAACTTGTTTACACCAAAGTTTTTATCCTTAATATTTTTATATAAAAATTCAAATAGTGACATTCCAATTATTGGCAAGAGTGAAGATTAGAAACATCACATTTCCCTTTAAAAATATCCACAAAAGGAAAGTGCACAACAATAAAATAATAAATAATCACTTTCTAATATCCACAGTCCTCCGTATTCTATCCTTTATTAAAGGATAAAATCGCTTTATCTAGTTCTTTTTCATCAAAGTCAGGCCAGTAACATCTTCGTTATGTAAAACTTGAATAAGCAACTTCCCAAAGTAAAAAATTACTTATTCTAAATTCTCCACTTGTCTAATCACAAGCTCGATTCGAATTTCTGACGATACATAAATTTAGGAAAATTCTTCTTCTGTAATTTCTCTAGTATCTTAATCTCTTTTTCCCTTTATCCACAAACCCATTTACCACTTTTTCCGTAACGTTCAATCCATTATTTAATATTAAACTGTTCAGACACTACTCCACTTATTTCATTCAAAAGTTTAGTTTCAAAATTTTATTTACAGCGTCAACAATTTCGTCGACCACAATATAATTAAACGCTATTAAAAAACAATCTTTTTCACAATCTGCCAAATAATTTTCAGTTTCTTCAATTTTCTTGTCAATTTTGTGAAATATTTCTTGCCCCTGTAACAAGCAATCTCACACCCTGTTTTTTCAAATTTTTCTTCTCTTTATCGAGATATTTTGCAAACAAGTCCATGTTCCTTTTACTCTCAGGCTCTTCCAATTTTCAGTAGAAATGAATACATGTTAAATATTTTACACCAATATCTCCCAGCCATGTCAATATTTTTTCAAGACTGTTAGCTCCTGCCTCTATGACCTCCAGCTGAATTTTTCCACGCTCCTAGCCCAACGCCCATTTCCATCCATAGTAACAGCAGCCTTGGAATCGCAATTCATCTCTAGCACATCCTCTCAAGATATACATTTTTCTCAGACTATTGCTATAATTATAACAGCAAATCATTATTTTTCAAGGTATTTATAAAATTAGTATATAAAAATAAATATAAAAATTGATTTTATTAGCTATGTAGAGAGAAGATTAATATATGTTTTAATTTAATTAACTTGAAATGATTAAATAGAAATTAGAAATGCGATTACCAGAGAAAACCATTTTAATCTTTTATAATTTGCTGGTTTTCTCTTCTTAATTATTGAAATTGTTTGTTTTTAATATGAAAAGTTACTTATGATTTAATATGCACTCATAATATTCCTTGTATTTTTCCCGACATTTAATAAATCCCGCTCTTTTGCAATATTATACAGTTTCTGTAATTTCATCCAAATTTTCCACATTGTTTTTCCACAATATCTCTTATTTTTGGCAAAGAAATTCCTCATTATTTCTAGCCTTGTAAAAGCAAAAGTTTTTCCATCTTCCAACCAATCATTATAAACAGGAATATCCCTTACTACTAATGGTAATTTTAGCTGAAAGTGATTCCAGCACCACAATTCCTTCGTTTTCTTCGTAAGTCATCAATAAAAACGTACAGCACTATACGTCTCAATTAAAATATCTTTATCGACATATCCTGGGAAAAATTAGATTTTTGGCGGATTTTCAATACTCTTTCGTATATTTTTCAGGCAACATTGATTTCACGCTTGATGAACCGAACCAAAAGAAATTGATGAGTCACTGCATTCCTGTGCCACTTTTTACAAAATCTTTTATCCCTTTTCTTTCAAAAGAGCAGTCCAGCTGTTATAATTAAGTTTATTTGTCACTCACACTGATTTGTATTCATTTAAAAATTTTTCTTTTTAAAACTTCATTTTTATTAAATTTATTTATGTTTTACACCGTTTGATCACCCTAACTTCTTTTGTCCTTTTCCAAATATTTTGATTTTATCAAGTTCTTAGTGTATTCTGACGGAGAAATTAAATAATCTGCTTCATTGTATAATTTCTTTGTCCGAAAGCCTATAATTGGCGATAAACATAACTTCCTTTTATACTTCCACGAAAATCTTCATAAGTTGTATGTGTGTGATAAATTACAGGTTTCCTCTTTGCCTGTTTCAACACTTCATAAGATTTTAACGCAACTGTATTTATATGTGCCAAATCATAATCATCTTCAGGATCCTGCGCTAACTTCAATATTATTTGCTCCGCGCTTCTACCTGATGATTTAAGAGCTTGTCAGCGCCGGATTTGCTGAGGAAGCTTTTTCCTCTGAGATATAGTAAAACTTTCACGACTATCATACTCCTCTATTGTATAAACTGCTTCGCACTCTTTCACCAAATTTTTGTGCTGTATAATCCTGTGAGCGGTAAAAGCAGTTTTCAATAATTTTTCCTAAATTCCTTTATCTTCTTTTAAAGCATTATAGAATTAATAAATTCTTTCTTCAGTTTTGTAAAACAAGCCCCGCCTCATACAAGCAAGTCTTCTAAATTCAAGTCTATCTTGCCACAACAGGAGTTTTAGCAGCCATTGCTTCTACAAATGTAAGCCCTTGTGTTTCCGATATACTTGCATTTGAAATCACATCTCCATCTGATAATAAGCAGCAACTTTATCATGTGGCACTTCCTGTAGAAAATAACTCTATCTGAAATACCAAGATCTTCAGCTTGTTTCTTCAAGTTATCAAAATTCTCCCGCAACAATCATAAACTTAAAGTTTCATCCTTAATTTTAGAAAAACATATCAATTAACAAATCAATATTTTTCTCTTCGGCAATCCAAACAATATATACACAAAGAAAATCACTTTTCTATTCCAAAATTTTCTCTCATAAATTCCAAATCTTCATCAGAATAATTTCACGATAAAATTTATCCAATTCTAATCCAGTTGGAATAATATTCATTGTCTGATCAACGCCATAAGAATACAAAATATCTTCCAAACTTTTTCGTAGGTGGTACAATTAGAGGCATTACATTTTTCACAATAAAACTTACTAATCGACCAGCCGCAATCTTTTTACCAGCCAGAAACAAATCTTGAACCAAAAATATAATGTGTGTAATATTCATATAGTGTATGGTATGTATGAACAAGCAGTATTTCTAAATTAACCGCAGCAAATCTTGAAAATGTCCCTACACCCCATTCTGTCTGGGAATGAATAATATCTAACTCAGTCCCTTGTATTTTTATTATTTTGAGAACTATATCATTCCTAGCCGATACGAGCAACGGCTTAAATTCCATACTTGGTATTCGTAAAACATTAGGCTCGACTTGAGGCATCAGGATCAGTCGTAGTAATAATATACACCTTATGCAACTTTCTAAGCTCCTTTTCAAGCGTCATAATCGAACTCACACCCCATTTTACCTGAGGTCTGTATATCTGTAAATATTCCTATTTCTCATTTTACACTTCTCCTTCTATAGCAAAACCCTCTTTCAAATTCTATTTCTTCCTTGATAATTTTCACTGATCTTATTCTAATTTTAGGAATTTCTAAAAGGATTCTTTCCAATTTTTCCCATTCCATAATCTCTCAATAATCTTCTCGAAATAATCTCCTATAGTTATGTTCATCATTTTTAGATACTCTAATCTCTTTTCCAAAATTTTCCAGTATCTTTGCATGATTTTTCAATTGCAAAAATTCTCATCAGTGTATATTCTTCCAGATTATACACTTTTACTAGATTTTCGAATTTTCCCCAAATCCTTTAATTTATCCAAAAACTTCACTAGCAACTTGTTCTAGCTGCAATACATTATCCTTTATTGAACCAGTAATTGCTAAATTATAAGCCACTTCCTCATCTTCAAACTTTGGCCATAAAACTCCTGGCGTATCTAACAACTCATTTCTCATCAATTTTTATCCATTGCTTTCCACGTGTAAATCTAGTGTATACCCTCTTTTGCCTTATTTTTATTCACAAATTTATTAATAAATTTAGACTTTCCCAACATTAGAATCCCAACAATCATGACTCTTACTTCCAGTTTTACAGAAGCCCTCATTTTTCCAATTTTTCTGCATAAAATCTTATCTGTAATTTTTCGCAGTTCATTAAAAATTAGTCCTTTTTCCACACTCGAAAGCTACAAAATAATCAGAAAATTATTTTCCAGAAAATAATCTTTCCAGCCATGAATTCCTTATTGTCAATTAAATCAACCTTATTCAGGCACAATAATGTTTTTCTTATTTTGCCAGCTTTGAAATATCTAGTTTTTACTAGAAATCGGAATTCTTGCATCTAAAATCTCAATCACAATATCAATTATTTTGAGATTTTCGACAATTAAATCTCTTTGTTTCTTCATATGCCCTGGATACCAGTTTATATTCATTCTTCATTCCTCTCCATTTTCTCTCTAAATTTTTATTTTTAATCCTAAAACTAAAGGTTAATTTTAAAAATTAAGATAAAACTCAATATTTTTAAACTTTTTCCTAACCATTTATCCAGCTGTTTTTAATTTCTACTAGAATATTTTTATTAATAATGTTTTTCTATCTTTTTATATTTTTATAAGCAAAGGAACAGTCGCCATCCCCTTTGCAATCACCACTTTATCCTAAAGCATTTTTGGAAACAAAATTAAACTCGCTTCGCTCAAACAGTACTTTTTGTTTCCAAAAATCACGACAACTTTTAATTTAACTACAACAAATAGTTTAATTAGAAAATACTTAAAATAAGAAAAAGTAATTATTAATTAATATGTATATACTATTCCCCGTTTAAATAGCGAATATTTAATAAATTTTTGAATTACATACTATCATTAGTATTAAAATTTTATAACTTCTATTGACATTAGACTGTGCTTTGAAAACTCAAAATCTATGTTATTTTTAATATTTTTGATTTTATAAATTATACAAATCACAATAAAATCAGTGTTTTATTATTTTGATTTTGAAAAATTTGTTAAAAATTCATCATTTGGAAATTTTTCAGACACGCTATTAAATTACTCTGTATGGTTTTAAAAATAAATACCATCATCATTTATAGTATATATACAACTCTCCCTAATTGCTTTTTCTTCAGCTTTTCATAATTTCAGAAACATTTCCACGTATTTTTCATAAATTTTGGTAGTTCTCTTGTCATTACAACGTAACGTTCTCCAGATATTCTTTTATATCTTTTTAAAGTTTTTAAAATTCTGTTGGGGATTCTAAAATTACGATTGTACACTCTTCTTCCCTTTAATTTATTGAAAATGTCTGTCTGCCTTTTTCTTTGGTAGCCCTTCGTATGCCATTCTTCGCATATCAGCCCCTGAAAATACTTGCACTCTGTTACAATTGATGAAGCTCCTGTATTCCAACGACTTTTATTTCAGCTTTTAAAATTTTCATTTACTAACTCAAAGCCTGGATCTGAAATACACGGCGTTCCAGCGTCTGTTACAAGTGCAATCATCTTTTAGAAGATTAATAATATTTTGTAATTTGATGAAGTTTTGTTATGTTCATGATACTGGTACACCGTCAATTTCCATAATGAGAAAGAAACTTTTTAGTGACTCTCGTATCTTCTGCAAAAATATAATCAACTTCCTTCAAAACTTTATTGCTCTAAAAGTTATGTCTTCTAAATTTCCAATTAGTATCCAACAACATAAAACATATATTTCTCCTAATTTTTAATTTCTTTTATTAATTTTTGATAATGGTTATTTTTCTTTTTTCCTGCTCCACCCTATATTCATTTCTTCGATTGCTCTTTTTAACTGAACACCCCCAGCTGAAATAATTTTTAGCGGCTTCTTCTTTCTACCTTTATCTTTTATAATAATATCTTTCTATTTCTTTTTCTCTATTTTTCTAGCTTGTTCTGTCGTTTGCATACCCTTTTAATGCAAGCAGTTCTTCCATTTTTACTTCTATATCAGGCTCAATTCCTTTTTCATGAATGTAGTTCCCTTTTGGTGTAAAGTATTGGGCAATAGTAAGTTTTATGGCATCCTCTGTTCTCAAGGGTATAACTTGCTGAACGATTCCTTTTCAAATGTTTTTCTCAATGATTGTACCACGTTTGTAATCTTTAATTGCACCTGTAACAATTTTCAGAAGCACTTGCACTTGCTTTGTTTGTTAATACGATTAACGGGGAAATTACCTAGATGAGTTCTGTTATACTCTTTTGTTGTCTATTTTATATTTTAAGTAAACACCAATGTCTTCTTTTACAAAGGGAAGAAACTCTCCTCGTGCTTCTTGTAGCAAACCTCCTGGATTAGAACGTAAATCAAGTGTAATCCTTTCATTCCTTTTGGCTTGTAAATCCTTAATAGCTTTTTCAACTTCTGCTCAGCGATTTCCAAATCTTAAAGACTCACGTAACCAATGTTATTTTTCAAGCATTTTGCTTTCAACCATTTCAGTTTAATTTTCGCTCTTGTCAATGTAAATTTCATTGGCTCCTTTTTCACCTTCCTAACTACTCTACATCAACTTTTGTTCCTTCTTTACCTTTTCAGAAGTTTTACAGTTTCATTTTGCTGTAAGCGGCAAGATATCTTTCCATCAACTCTTTATAATTTTATCTTTTTATTTTTATTCCGACTTTTTCAGCTGGACTTCGATAAATGGTAGAAATGACTTCAAGAGATTCTCCTTTTTCTTACTGATACTCATTCCAACTCCAACATATTCACCTTCCATATCCTCAGAAAAATCTCGCTAAATCAGCTTTTAGTCAAATATTCTGAATAAGGATCTTTTAAGTCTGCTTACAACTCCTGCCACTGCTCCTTCATAAAGTTCCTTTTTACTTGGAGTTTCTTCCTTTCCAACATAATTATTTTCAATAATATTTATTACATCCACAATTCTGTTTAATTCTGTTACATCTTTGGAATATCCAGCACTTGTATTTTTGTCATTCTTGATGTTTTTATTATAGTAGTTGCCGCAAATAAAGGCATACTCACTAATACTAATCCCTAATACTGCCTGCTACGATTTTGTTTCTTTTCATTTTCCTCCTAAATATACTTAAAATAACTAAATGTAAAAATCAAAATCTAGATTAACATTACTATTTAATTAATTTGTAATTGCCATTTTTCAAAACAGACTTTACAATTAGCTATTATATTTAAATTAACTCTTTTTAAATATTTTGTTATAATAAAACTGTTTTAAAACTAAATATAAAAATTAAAATTATACTACCAAACTTCAAAATTAATTTAGTTTTTATAGAAATTTGAACTATTTATGTTTTATGAAAATGTTAGTAACATTAAAAATTCCTTATTACCTTTTTGCTCCTTTTATTGGCGAATCTTCACACCAATCAATTCATATCCACATTTCTTTGAAAAGAAATTATAAAGCTTCATCATGATATTCTTCATTTTCTACAACACCATTCTTACGCAATCTTTTCCTTCCAACTTCAAATTGTGATTAACCTAACTTATTATAATTTTTGCACTTCTTTTGCAAGAATTTTTCAAAATATGGAATAACTTTTGTTAAAGAAATAAAAAGAAACATCAGTTACAAATGTAATTAACTTTTTCATCCCCAATATCCTTTTCCTTCGTCAAATCCTTTATGTGCATTTCCTCAATTGATACAACTCTTTCATCATTTCTAAGTTTCCAATCAAGCTGATTTTTCCAACATCAACACTGTATACACATTTTGCTCCATTTTGCAATGCACAATCTATAAATCCGCCAGTAGATGCTCAATATCAAGTACCAATTTATCTTTAAAATTCAAATCCCAAGTCTTTTATTGCTTTTTCCAGCTTTAGACCACCACAGCTAACATATTTTAATTTTGTCTTTAATACGAATATTAAGATCATCATTGTCCTTAAACATTGTTTCCAGCTTTTGTTACAGCTTGCTCATTTACAATAACGTTTCCAACCATTATTTCCGTTTAGCTTTTTCTCTTGTTTCAAAAACTCCCGTTCTACTAGGATTAAATCCAGTCTTCATCTTTTCTCTTTCCAGTTTTTATAAATAAAGAATAACTTATAATAAATCATATCCCTTATTTTTCTATTTATTTTTATTACTAAAATCATATTTATAAAAATAATTTATAAACTTATTCATTTTACCACATTTTAAGGCATTTTTCAAATTTTTAGTGAAGGAAAAGATCAATAATATAACTGCGATTTATTTCCAATACCTAATATATATCCTTTGAATAAAAGTCCTATAGCAATTCCAAGAATACTTCCCAAAATACTTCTACTGGTGTATGTCCAGAGCTCTTTAAATTTTTTCATTAATTATTTCTATGCCTTCATGATGTTCAATAGCTTGTACCAATGTATTTAAAGCTCTTGCATGTTTCCCAGCCTGCTGTCTTACTCCTGTTGCATCATACAGTACAATTCCTGCAAATACCATAGAAATTGCAAATTCAATTGAACTAAATCCTTTTTAGTAAAAATACACCTGTCACAGGAAACAACCGTTGAGGCGTGGGAACTTGGCATTCCACCTGTCTGGATAAGTCTTGCCCACTGGGGTTTCTGTCCCTTGAATACAGGAAAAACTTTGTAAAAGCTGTGCTGAAAAAGCATGAAATCGCCACAACATCAAAAAGTCTATTTCAAACAGTATTCCTCCACTCATTTACTTTTTCCTCTCTATTTTCCTTAAAAATTTTACTTTTATACTTTTTCTAAATTCATTAAATTCAGGCGTAATTTTTGCATCCTTTGTAGTTTTAGGCTTGAAAATATATTAATACACTTCCTATTTTATCTACAAATACTGATTTTCGTTTTCTGAGCAATTTCAGTTGCCATTTCTCTATCAAACTCAACTGATGAATTTTGCAAGATTTTTACCTTTATCAATTCTCTTTTTCACAACTTCAGAAATTGATTTTAGTACATTTTCATCAATTCCATCCTTTCCAATTCTTACAATCGGATCTAGATTGTGCCAATTTCTTTAAAAAGCTCTCTCTTTACTTGAAAAGCTGTATCATTCTAAACCTCCATAATAATTGGTAAAATAATAGGCTCTCTATCTGTTTCTTTATTTAGGAACTCTCCTATTTTTGCTCTTATTCTCTGTTTAATCTTACCAATCTCTTTTATTCCTTCATTTTTCCATACTGCTAAGTTCCATCTTAACTAGTTCTTTTTGTTTCAGACAATAAACTTTCTGCATCTTTATTATACACAAAACCTCGTGTTACAAGCTCAACTTGTTTATTAAATTTTCCCATTTTTATATTGAGAAATTGAAATGATTACTATTCCATCATCTGCCAAATTTTTGTCTATCTTTCAACACAGCATTTCCAATATCTCCGATTCCAAATCCATCAATAAATGTCGCACCACTAGGTACTTTTCCAACGTTTCTAAATTGACTCTTAGATAATTCTAATTTTGCACCATTTTTCTGACAAAAATAACATTTTTCAGGTACTCAACAGCCATTGCCAGTTCCTTATGTTTTTATCATTGCATATTCACCTATGCACACGGCAAAAAGAACTTAGGTTTTATAAGATTTATCATTAATTTTTCTCTCTTCTTGACAACCATGGCCCTGATACGTGTATCCCGATTCCTTTTTCAAATACAACGTTTGCTTACGTTTCATAAGCTGATTTTCATATTTTTTAGTTGCAGCCTTTTTCATTTCCTGGAATAGGTGTTGCTGGAAATTACAACTGTATCCCCTTCCCTTAATGAGATATATGTTTGTGTGCCATTAGCTATTCTTGAAAGTGCTGCAAGTGGTTCTCCTTGTGTTCCTGTACACAAAATAAGTACTTTATCAGCTGGATAAGTTTCAACTTTATCAATATCAATCATTATATCTTTTGGTATCTTCAAATACCCAAGATTTGAACAGATTTCAAATATTTTTACCATACTTCTTCCATCAATTTGCAATTTTTCTTCCATCTGCAATATTTTACAATTTGCTGTAATCTATGCACATGTGGAAAGCAAAACGCAGCCAAAATAATTCTTCCGTTAGCCTTTTGCAAACTCATCTTTCAGACTTTCCCCAACTGTCCTTTCTGATGGTGTAAATCCAGGCACTTGCGCATTTTGTACTGTCTGAAAGCAGTAAATCAACACCTTCTTCACCTAGTGAGCCAATCTTCAAAATCAAATCCTTCTCCATCAACTGGTGTTAAATCTACTTTAAAATCTCCAGAATGCAAAATCGTTGCTGCAGGAGTTTTTGATACAAATCGCATAACAGTCTGCACTACTGTGTGTTACACTTATAAATTCACTGTAAAGTATTTTTTGATACTTTTAAGATTGTTCTACCACTAATTACTTTTCTTTTTGGAAGTTTTGCATCTTTTTCTCAAATTTTTGCCTTTTGCAAGTGCAAGTGTCAATCTTCCACCATACATCGGAATATTTTTCTGTCCCTAATTTTTGGTAAAAATAAGGAATTGCCCTATGTGATCTTCGTGTCCATGAGTCAAAAGTAGACCTTTTTATTTTTATGTCTGTTTGATTCCAGATATGAAAAGTCTGGAATGATAACATCTATCCTAAATGCTCATCCTCAGGAAAGTTAAACCTGCATCCACTACAATAATTTCATCCTTATATTGAAAGGCTGTCATATTTTTCCCAACTTCCTCAATTCCTCCAAGTGGGATTACATACATTTTCTCTTCTTTTCTTTTTCCATCAACTTCTTTCTGTCTACAGTGTCTATTCCTGTCATTTACTCTTGGAATATAACGTGTTTCATCATCTAAATGTCTTCTGTTCGTACTTTTTCTTCTAAATCTTTTTCATTCCTGATTTTATTTTTATTAATATCTTCTTTTTTGAAAAGTTTCTTTTAAAAAGTTTGATACGAACTCAGCTTTTTCTTTTTCTGACATTTAGTAAACACCTCCTTCTATATTTTTATTTTTCATACTTTTATCTTTTGCTAAATTCTTGCTATTATTTTGCTTCCTGTTGCTTTTCTTTTTCTTCTTCTTGCTTTTTCAATATTTCCTGTTGTGCTTTTTTATCACGATATTTATCTCTATATTTCAAAATAAATTTATGTACCATATTTCCAGAGGCCACTCCTCCATATCCTCCACCTTCTACAATGGATACAAATACAATTTGAGGATTGTCTGATGGAAAATATCCCTATCCATGAGTGATTATCTCCAAATCCTGTATTTTGTGCAGTTCCTGTTTTTGCAGAAACTGGATAATCTCCAATTCTTAACAGTTTTACAGTCCCTCCATATCGATTACAGGTAATCTTAAGGCATTTTGCATTAGTTTTTAAGTTTTTGAACTTTACATTTAGTTTTCTAACAACTTTTTGGTGCATTATTTTCAACTTTTTCCTGAATAAGTTTGCAAATCTATCCACAACTGTGAGGTTTTAGCTGAACTCCATTATTTTGCAATAGCCTGGTAGACAGAGCAATTTGAATAGAGTGTATGACATATCCTTGTCCTATTGACATATTTATCAAATCTCCAGGTAGCCATCCTGATCCTGTTTTCTTCTTAAAATCTATTTTTCTTCCATTCAGGGCTAGGTAAAGTTCCAGATAGTTCTCCTGGAATATCAATTCCAGTTTTAGACCCTATTCCAAATTCCTTTTGCATATTTTACTATCTTCTCTACTCCAGCTTTTTGAGAAAAACATAATATGCGTATTTACAGATTGCTCAATAGATTTTGCAAAAGTTAATTCTCCATTTCACATGTTTATGAGAATCTCTAAAATATTAATTTCCATATCGGTATTGTCCTGTTGAAGTTACTGTTGCATATGGTGAAATCTGATTCTAAGATACCCATTCCCAGTTATTGCTTGAAAAAGTAGATCCTGGAGGATAAAGTCCAGCAATACCTTTATTTACAAGTAGGCTTAGCTTTTTGAATTTACTAGCTCATTCCACTGATTGTCAGGTATTCTCGAACTCAATAGAATTTAAAGACTGATTCAGGATTACTTACAAATGCAATAATTTTTCCCCAGTTTTGCCTCCATTGCGATAAAGCTCCACTTTTTCCTTCAAAAGGCATCTGTCATATATTTTTGCAATTCCAAGTCAAGTGATAAATAGACATTTTTTCCAGAACACTTTCAGTTGTTTCCATTTTGTCTTATAACATTTCCTTTGGCATCAACTCGACATTTTCCTTTCCATCCCTGACCTTTCATTTCCTTATCATATGAACGCTCCACACCTTTTTTCCAGTCAGTCACTATTTCTGTAACCTTCTTTTTCCAAATCTGTAAATTCCTTTTTCACTGATTGGTTTTACATACCCAATCACATGCGAAGCTAGAGAGTCTTCTGGATAATATCTCTTGTTATACTCTACAATATCAATTCTGTCATTATCAATTTTTCAATTGCCTTTAATGCGACTTCTTTATCTAAATCTTCAATGACAAAGATTCTTTTTATCTGTTCCCATTCTTTGTCGCTTAAAAATCTGTCAATCAGATAATCAACTGATAACCTGTTATCTGAGCTTATTTTGTTTATATCACCTATTGTTTCCTTTATACGTTCTGCAACCGCGTACGTTCTTGAAAGTCTTGCATCTATCTGTTCTTGCGTCATCTATTCTTTTACTTCTTTTAATAATGCGCATCTTTAGGGCTTAATGGTTTGCGTATGCGAATGTATTACTTGATAACCTGTTATGTTTTTGGCAAGTAGTTTTCCCTTCTCTATCGTAAATTTCTCCACGTGTAGCCTTTATTACATTTGTTCTAATTCTATTTTGTAATGCTTGTTCTGCATACTCAGAAGCATTTAATATTTGTAATGTAAATAATCTTGCTACTAACAGTACCACTGCTACAAGAACAAGAAAGACTATAAACCATATATTTTTTCTTCTTTATCTAATTCTCTCATAAATTTCCTCTTCATTGATTATCATCTATTCTTCAGTATTTTTCTTCATTTACACCATTATAAAAATCATCTAATCTATAATATTCTCTAGCATCTTTTGCTAAATACACTAACAATCAAATCTCCTGCATCAATTAAAACCCAGTTTGCCTCATCAAGCCCTTCCACACTTTTCACATTCTCAAGACTTTTCTTTATATCAGTTGCTATTGCTTCAATATTTCAGAAGAACTTCCTGTACACAAAATCGAATAATCAAAAAATGGCGATTTTTCCTCTCATATCATAAACCTTTATATCCTGTGCCTTTTTGTCCTCCATAATATCAATTATCTCTTGAACTTCCTTTTTCATAATTATTATTTACTTCACTCATCCTCTAAATTTCCTTTCTTTTTTTAATATTATTTCTATTCATTAAATCTATTCTTATTTTAAACTTTTATATGTAAGAAATCTTATTTGGATATATTTATATACCACTACTAAGGTATATTATATTATATATTTGACTAATTTTTCAATTTATTTCTTACATTTTTATCAAAAATAAAAATTACACATAAAAAATTGGCAATAATGCCACACACCACAATTGCCGCAGTTTCTGCCCTTAAAATACGTTTTTCCCTAAACTGATTTCTATCGCCTTACTATTTTTAAAAATCAACTTCCTCTTGTGTGATTCCGCCTTCTGGACCAATTATATATAAAAATGTTTTATCTCCTTTTTCTATTATTTCTGATAAGGATTTTGACTCATCACTATTTTCATAAGCAAAGATTATTTTATCATATTTAGAATAATCAACTTTCTGCAAGTTTTTTTCACAGGCGTAATTTCAGTAAATTTTTATTCCCTCTGCACTGTTTTAGCGTTTCCCTTACAACTACGTCCCATTTTTTCTTTTTCATTAATCTTTTCACAACAACTCGTTCAGTTTTTAAAGGAATTATCTTATTTACACCTATTTCCGTCAGTTTCTGTATTGCCAGATTCATTTTATCATTTTTCAAAAATTCCCATTGCAACATCGATGCTTTACATTTAAAGAGTAGCTATCTTCTCTAATATTTTTTTACAGAGACTTCCTTTTTTTGAAATTTGAGTAATTTTCAGTAAAATATTCATATTCTCCATCAATTATCCTTAATTCATCGCCCTACATTCAGATCGATAGACATTTTGGATATGATTGCAGTCTGATTTATCTTTTATCAGAATCTTTCCATTATTTTTCATCAATATTTTCTTTTTCCGCTATTACTGTCAACAACAGTTTTTCACCTCATACTTTTTATCATATTTTAGCCCTATCTACATAAAAAATTTTAAAGATTTAGAGCATGCAAAAAAATAATCATAACTTTATAAATCTTGTTTCAAAAATAATATTACCATATTTTATTCTTTTTCACTAAATATTTTTCAATTCTAAATGCTTTATATCCAAATTCTGTTACAACTCTACCACGTGGCGTTCTTTTTATAAATCCCTATTTTTTTACCAAATATGGCTCATAAACTTCCTCTATCGTTCGTCTGTCTTCCCCAAGTAAAAGTGACAATGTCTCAATTCCAACAGGTCCCTCCATTGTACACTTTTATAATTGAAAGCAGAATATTTCTATCTAATTCATCAAGTCCGTTATCGTCTACTCCCAAAAGCCTCAAAATCCCATCAACACTTTCTTTTTCCAAAACACCCGAACCTTCCACCAATGCAAAAGTCTCTTGCTCTTTTTAAAAAGCCTGTTTTGCAATTCTAGGAGTTCCTCTGCTTCTTTTTGGCAATTTCTGTAATTCCCTTCTTCATCATACGAAATATTAAGAATATTTGCTCCTCTTCGTATAATTTCTTTCAAATCTTCTAATTGATAGTACTCCATCCTATAGAGTAACTCCAAATCTGTCTCTAAGCGGTGTACTTAACTGTCCCTGCCCTTGTTGTCGCACCGATTAGCGTAAATTGTGGCAATTCACACGTATACTTCTCGCAGATGGCCCTTTTCCGATAAGAATATCTAGTTCCCCCATCTTCCATTGCAGGATACAAAATTTCCTCTACTGATGTATTCAATCTATGAATCTCGTCAATAAACAAAAATATCATTTTTCCTCCAAAGACGTCAAAATAGCCTGCTAAATCTCCCGCTTTCTCCAGTACAGGCCCTGTCGTTATCTTCAAGTTGACTCCCATTTCTGTGGCAATAACTCCTGCAAGCGTAGTTTTTCCCAATCCTGAGGCCCATACAATAAAAATATGATCAAGCGATTCATTTCTCATTTTAGCAGCTTTTTATAAATATATTCATTTTTCTTTTTAAATCCTGCTGGCCAATATATTCCTTAAAAGTTTTTGGCAGTAAACTTCTTTGAATATTGTCCTCCCCTAATTCCTTAGGTTCCAATATTCTTTCCTCATTCATTCCTTTCTCCTCAATATTTTTATTTCTTATTTTTCCAAATTTTCTAAAATTAGATAATAGTTTTATTTTAAGATATTTTTATTAATAATAATAGTTTTAATAAATTGACGGAGCTTTTAGTTTGTTCAACTACGATTGTTTGACGACTGTAGGGAGGAGTTTCGGAGTGGACAAATAAAAAGTCATAGTCTAACTATAGAGTGCAGGATTTGCGGCAATGAGCAATCCTGCAAAAATAAATAAAAAAATTTAAAAATTATAGAAAAGTATCTATAAACAACATAATCTAAAATAAAATTTTAAAATATTCTTTATATCTGTTTTTAATAATAACATTATAAAAACTGAAATAATGCAATTACTCCTCCTAATATCCCACCGATAATCTCAATATGTTTCAATTCATTTTTAGACACAGACAAAAATGATTTTTTTCCATTTCTTCTAATGAAAAATTTTTCATTTTTCCAGCATAATTTCTTTGAAAGTCTATTTTGTCTTCTGCGATTTTTATTATTTCTTCCACTATTTCCTCTTTGTTTTCCAAAAATCGACTTTTTTAAAATATGATTTTATTTTTTTCAATTAATGAATCATTTAAAAACATTTTTTTAATAGAGGATTTTTCTAACACACTGTTTTTTTAAGCTTTTCTCCTATAATTTTTATCCAATAGCTTATTTAAAACTTCATCATTGATAACTATCACTGTCTTTTTAGCTTTGCTGTAATATGCTCTACTGAAATAAGCTCCTTTTCAATTGTTTCCAGCAAGGTTTTCTGATATTCTGTCTCGATTTTTGGGAATTAATCCTTGTATTTTAAAAAAATAGAAAGTTTACTTCCTTATAAGGTCTAAAAAGCGAGCTTTATTGCCGAGATAATTTGTAAACCATCCTATTAAAGTGTTCCAACAAAAGACCATTATAGCAAGCTGTATTAATAAATTTCCCAATTTTTTTCCTCCAAATTTATAATTCACAAAAATTATTATAAACTTTTGCTCAAAGGTTATAGTATTTTATGTTTTATATTATCCAACAATTTGCTCTTCCGTATTCTCTACATTTTTCAATTTTTTTCATCGTCGTCAACAGACAGATGAATTATCAGTCCATCATTTACAACTGAAAAATCCTTCATTTATCATTTCTTCGCGCCAAGTTTCCATCCATCGCCTTGTCCCCAGTCATAAGATCCAAAAAGTCCAACTGTTTTTCCCGATGATCTGTTCTTTTTACCCCTTCAATGAATTCATACCATTTTCAGGTGCAATTTCTTCTGCTCCGACAGCAGGCGATCAAATGCTACAAAAATCAGCATTTGATTGCACTTTCATCAGCTTCTTCACATTTATCAATTTTACATCAGCTCCAGCATTTCTGCTCCTTCGCCAATGTATTTTGCCATATCTTCAGTATTTCCAGTACCTGTATAATAAATTATATTTAATGTTGCCATTATTTTCCTCTTTTCTTTATAATTTAAAAAATTATTTAAAAGCCAAACTACAAAGTCTGGCTATTTTTATTTTTGTTAATCTGTAAGTATCCCTTGCAATTACAAGTTCTTCTGCTGTTTCAATCTTATAAATTTTAACTTTTGAATCTTTTGTTGACAATTCAACGTTTCCTGGTAATCTTTGTGCATTTTTTTCTTCATCAAGTTCGATTCCAAAATATGAAAGCGATTCACATATATGTTTTTCACTCCAACTGAATTTTCTCCAATTCCACCTGTAAAAGGCAATTGCATCAACATCCGTTCATTGCTGCAGACATAAGCTCCAATATAAAGTTGTATTCTATAGCAGAACATTTTCATAAGCTAAAGATAGCTCTTCTCGTACCCTCATCTTCTCGCTGTGTCTAAATCACGAAAATCTGAACTTTCTCCAAATATTCCCAAAATTCCAGACTGCTTATTCATTCTCGTATTCATTTCATCCAAAGAAAGACCTCTTTTTCTCATTATATAAATAACAGAGGCAGGATCTGCATCTCCAGTTCTTGTTCCCATCATAATTCCTGCAAGCGGTGTCATTCCCATTGATGTATCTACAACTTTACCATTCTGAACTGCTGAAATGCTCGCTCCATTTCCAAGGTGGCAAACTATAATTTTTAGAATCTTCTTTTCCTAACATTTCTCTTGCCACTTCCTTACATATCTGTGAGAAGTCCCATGAAATCCATATTTTCTCACTTTTCAAGTCAGTATAATCTTCATAAGGATATGCATACATATACGCTTTTTGCTGGCATTGTCTGATGGAAAGCTGTATCAAACACTACCACGTTCTTTCTTTCCTGGAAGCAAAGCTTTTTGAATAACTCTTTATCCCATTAGATGTGCGGGATTATGTAAAGGTGCAAGCGGTGCTATTTCCTCAAGGTTTTTCATAACTTCGTCATCTACGACTACAGAATCTATCATAATATTCTCCTCCATGTGACTATTCTATGCCCAATAGAATCTATTTCATCCACACTTGATATTACTCCTATTTTTTTCATCTTGAAGCGTCTTTAGAATCAATTCCACCGCAACTGTATGGTTTTCCATAGGAACTTCCATTTTGATCAATTTTTTTCCCCAGTCAATAAATTTTTGTAACTGAAAATAGGATTTGCAATTCCTATTCTTTTCACAATTTCCTTTAGCTAGTGATTGTTCATTTGTCATGTCAATAAGTTCAAACTTTGCTGATGAACTCCCACAATTTATTACAAAAACTTTCATAATTTTTCCCTCCAGATTTTTTATTTATATTTTTATTTTACATTTCTGATTCAACAGCGGTAGTGCTACGACTTCCACAATATCTTCCACGCTGCATCCTCTCGAAAGATCGTGAACTGGGACGTGCCAATCCTTGAATTAAAAGGCCCTAATGCTTTTTGCCTTGGCCAATCTCTGCGTTAATTTATAACCTATATTTCACTGAATCTAAGTCAGGGAAAATCAATACATTTGCCTGTCCTGCCACTTTTGAGTCAGGTGCTTTTGCGCAGCTACTGCTGGCACAATGCGAGCATCAGCTGTAATTCTCCATCAAAGTCAAAATCAACATTTCTAACTTTTAAAATTTCGATAGCTTCTCTAACTTTGCTTACAGACACTCCATCTGCACTTCCCTTTGTAGAAAATGATAGAAATGCCACTTTAGGCTCTTTTATTCCAGCAGTAAATCTAAGCTTTTTCTGCTGCGAAATAGCAATATCAGCAAGCTGCATAGCAGTAGGGACTAGGTATTACCCCACCATCAGAATACACAAGAGTTCCGTTATCTCCAAATTCGGGGCGTATTTGTTATCATAATAAAAAGAACTCGATACTGTCTTTCAGTCCTTCCTTTTGGTCCAATTATGTGAATTACTGCTCTTAAAACATGGAGCTGTTGGTGAAGCTGAACCTGCTACCATTCCGTCAACTCTTCCTTGATGTACAAGCATTGCTGCAAAATATCTTGGATCTGACATAAGTGTTGCTTTTGCAGTTTCTAATGTCATACCTTTTTCTCTTCTTTTTTTCTCAAAAGTTCCGACATAGCGTCAATTGTTGCACACGAATCGGGGATTATAGAAAATCGCTCCTTCAGCGAAACCCCCTAGTTCAGCCGCTTTTTCCTTTAACTTTTTCTCATCTCCGACCAGCGCTATTTTTGCAATTCCTTCATTAATGATTTTTCTGTTGCCCGCAAAACTCTCTCATCTTCTGTTTCAGGGTAAAATGATTGTCTTGTTCAGTTTTGCTTTTTTTCTTTTTAATTCATTTGCTAATGTGTTCATAAATTTCCTCTCCTTTTCAATTTTCTTTTTATTAATCAAACATAGTTTCAACAAATTCCTTTTGTATCAAATTCCCTCAAATCCTCGATTCCTTCTCCCAACACCTATAAATTTAATCGGTTTTTCAGCTCTTCTGTAATTGGGAAAATAATGCCCTCCTTTTGCCGTTCCATCAAATTTTTGTCAAAATAATTCCTGTCAAATCTACAATTTCATTAAATATTCTAGCCTGTTCCAATCCATTCTGACCAGTTGTGCTGTCAATTACAAGTAAAGTTTCAAAATCCGTTTCTCCGGACTGTTCACGTATAATTTTTATTTATTTTTCAAGCTCCTTCATCAAATCACGTTTATTATGAAGTCTTCCAGCCGTATCCAGTATTGCCACATCAAATCCACGATTTTTTCGCAGTTTTTACTGTATCAAAAATTACAGCGGCAGGATCGCTCCCATGTGCCTGCTTTACAACTTCCACTCCAGTCCGTTTTCCCCATTCCTCAACTTGCTCAATCGCAGCGGCTCTAAACGTATCTCCAGCCCCAATAATGACCTTTTTTCCGCTATCCTTCAATTTTTGCAATTTTACCAATGGAGTAGTCTTTCCAACACCATTTACTCCAACAACCAAAAGGATATTAAGCTTTTCCATCCTGCAATTTTAATTTTGTGCTGTTTTTCATCATTGTAAATAAGTTTTGCTTTAAGCAATTCCTTTAATTCATCGTAAATTTGCTCCGACGTTTTCAGTTTTTTTCGTGAAACTGATTTTTCCAGCTCCTCCACAGCTGCATTGTCATATTCATTCCAATATCTGACTGAATAAGCAACTCTTCCAGCTCCTCGTACAAATCGTCATCTATCGCCTTACCCGAAAGCATTTCCTTCAGTTTTCCAAAAATCCTTTTTGGAGTTGCTAACCTATCCTTTAAAGGTTTTAATTTAGGCTTTCCTTTTGTTTTCATCTGATTTTTCTTCTATTTTCTACACTTTTCAGTTTTTCTCTTTCAGTTTCAAAGTTTTTCATTATTTTTCAGTTTTTAGCATTTTTCCTAAAATTTCTTCCGCTGTTTCCTTTTATTTCCTTTTTCAGTTTCAGCTTTAATTTTATCTATTTCACTTTGAGCTTTCCTCAATTTCTTTTTCTATTTGATTTTTCCAAAGTGTCCTTCTGGTCTTCATCTTTTTCTTTTTCCAAATTTAAAAATTTTTCAGCATTATTTCTTATCCCTTTTCCGCCTGTGATTTTTCCAGATAATCTGGTTTCAGATTAAAAATATCAGTCTTTCTTACCACCACCAGCATTTTCCAAATTTTTATCTAAAAAGCATCTGCACAAATGTCATCGTATTAATTGCCAAATTCTTATCTTCAAAACATTTTTACACAATTCCCCTAATTTATCTAGTATTTTAGCCTTATAATTAAAAACTGCATCCCCAATCAGATAAACTTTTTATTATTTTCCCTTATTTTCAATTATTTCCTCAATTATATTGTCCAATTTTGCAACTTCATAATTTTTACCAATTCTAGTTTATTTTTCACTTGAAGTTTCATAACCCGCACAATAAATCTTTTTCTTTTCGTGAATCAATCATCGAATATATTTTCACATCTTCATCATTTTCCCAAAACTTGCTTTTCAAATTATAATACCCCTGAAAATCCAAGTGCATCCAGCTCATTCACTTCATAAAAATTTACATTCCGTCCAAAAAGCCCCTTTACAACTGAAATTGCTATTCTAACCCCTGTAAACGAACCTGGTCCTATCGAAACAATTACATCTTCAATTTCATCTAGCTTTTTCCCTGTCCATTTCAAAAGGCTGTCAATCTGCTCCAAAATCGTAGTAGAATGTGTTTTTTGCCATTTCCACATGTATTTCCCCAGCAGTTTATCTTTCTCATAAAGCGACAATCCAGCCAGCTTAGTTTGTAGTCGTTATCGCTAAAATATCAACATATTTTTTCTCCATTTTTCAATTTTTCTTACTTTTATACTCGAATCCATTTAAAAATCGAACTATTAAAAATAAATTATTCTATTTCAAAATCTACTTTTTCCCCATTTTTTTAACTGTATAAACTGATACTTCACGAGCCGTATCCGAATAATGATTTATCTCAACAAACACCGCATCCTCGGGGCATCTCCTCCAAAATCTTGTCCGCCCACTCAATAATCACAACACTTCCGTCTTCCCCAATATAATCCTCAAACCCAATCTCATCAAATTTCCTCAGAATCATTAATCCTGTAAACATCAAAATGATACACTGCACATCCCAGAACTATACTCAATCACATAAGTAAACGTCGGACTCTTCACATTCTCTGTAACATTATAACATTCACAAATCTTCTTAGTAAACGTAGTCTTCCCTGCTCCCAAATCTCCAATAAGTCCTAGACAGCCTCCATTTTTTTAATTTTTCTGCTAATTTTTGCTAATTTATCTATTTTATCAAATGTTAATATTTTACTTTTTCATAATTTTTCTCACTTTCTAAATATCAATTAAATTCTATTTTTATACTAAAGTCCATTTAGCTAACAATTTATTACAAACTTTTCTAATTAAATAATATAAACCTAATATTTTTAAATAATTAAAATATAATTTTCATTTTTAATATAGTCTAATTTAAAGCTAATCCGTCAGAGCATTTTTCTGTGCTAGCAAAACTGTTTGAGCATAGCGAGTTTTTTGTCAGTGCAGAAAAAATGTCATAGACTAACCATAGATTTGTTGCGTAGCAATCTTGCCATAATTTTTAATTGTCGGGATAAACCTTTATTGCAAGATAGGTTTTACGACAATAAGCAATCCTACAAAAACACATAGTAATATGATGCCTATTAATCAAAAATATCTAAAAAAATAATAAAAACAATTTAGTTGAATGATTATAAATTAGTTATTAAACAACCTTATTATAAAAATTTATTTTTATTTTCAAAATGAAATTTAGTATTAAATAAAAATGTATTTCATTAACAAATATTTCTTCTATAATTTTTAAAATTTTTTATAAACTTCAATAATTTTATTAATAATTTCAGTTGTGGAAATATTATCCACAAAAGATAAAATCTTTACTTCTCCGCCATTTTTCAACAACTTTTGTTTCTGGCAAGTCTTCTTTTTGTAATCTCCGCCTTTTACGTGAATATCGGCTTTAAAATATCCAGCAGTTTTTCGGTGTTTTTCGTTAAAAGTACTGTATAGTCTACAAATTTTGTACCCAAAAAGCACAAAAAGCTCTATTTGTTTCATTGTTTATCGGTCTTTTATCTCCCTTGTTCACTTTAACTCGAAGCATCGCTATTTACACCGACAACCAAAATATCGCCTAAATTTACGGCTTCCTCCAGATAAGTCAAATGCCCAACATGTAAAATATCAAAAACTCCATTAGTAAAAACTACCTTTTTCCCAGCCTTCTGCAATCTCACTATTTCATTTCTCATTTCATCAGCAGTCAACAAATTATCCTTAAAACTTTTTCCAATTTTCTCTCAATATATTTATCTATTCTATTTATAATTATAATGTTTTTAATTCATAATTTACTCAATCCCTAAGTTTATTTAATTTTAAAAAGGTTTGAGCATACATCAAATTATACCACATTTTTCCAAAAAGAAAATTTTTCTATTTTTCAACTTTTTATTTTTTTCTAATTTCAACAATTGTATTTTAAGAAGTTTTTAAGCATATTCTCACATTTTTATCAAAAAGAAAAAAGAAGCATAAGCTTACTACTTTTTACTTCTCTGAAATTTTAAAATTTTATTATTAGTACCTCTTTATCGAAATATTTTTTTATAAAACGTTTTTGAGTTTTATTACAAAATATAACCAATATTCTCATAAAATTTATGTGCTTCTAAGCGATGAGAACTAGAATTTAATCTAATGAAATTAATATTATTATTTGAAACATATTCTTCAACAAAAACCATCAGTTTTTCCTATACCCTTGCCTTGAAAATTGGAATTTACTGCTAATCCTAATATATTTAATCCAATATCACTGTATAAACTTTCATACATCTCTGCATGAACAAAAACCAACAACCTTACTTGTTTTTATCTTCATATACTGCGATAATATGATGTTCATAATCAATAGATAATTTTTCAATTTGCGTCTTGATAGTCTTAATATCAACATCATATCCTAACTCATCTTTACAAATTTCTTGTATATCCTTCTGCATCTAGTATATTAATCTCTCTTATCACACTTTTTACCTCTATAACTTCTAATTTTTCATATTTACTTTTTCTATAATACATACTTCCAACTTTTAGTATCATTTTATATACATTTATTTAGAAAAAAATCCGTTATCAGCATTTCCACTTCAATTTTATCTTCAAGCTCAGCATCCATAATGTATCCCCATAGTATATTTGTTTGTTCTGCTCAAATTTTTCATTTATAATCATAGTTATTTCCTGTAAAATCCGTTAATCCAATGTCTGGTCCTGCTGTAATGCCTAACAGTATCTTTCTCGCTTTTGGAATATTTTTGTAAAAGACTGTTTGTTATTTGTTCTGTAGCAAGTTTTTACTTATCCGACCTTCACCTTTACCAAATGCTGTTATACCTTCCCTGAATTTTCCTAGCATTATTTTTACATCATCAAAATCAAGATTCACTATACCTTGTTTTTATTAGATTTGTTATAAATTCTACATTTTTATAAAAATTTCATCTCTTTTTCAAATAATTTATCAAAAGTTGCACTAGAATATGCTTCCACTAATTTTTTTAAGAGGCAAAAACTATAACAGTATCAGAAACTTCTTCTAATTTCTTGATTTCTTCAGTTCCTCCATTTGAATTAATTGATGTAGCAACTACAACTACTGTCAATATTCCCATTGTTTTTGGCAACTTCTGAAACAATGCAAAGCTATCTCATGTTCTTCTTTTCAGACATTTCTGTCAAAAATAAATACTAAATTAGTATTTTTCAATGCACTCTGCACTTTTTCACTTAAATCTTCAGAAGCCAATATTTTTGATCCTACATTCAGTTTATCCAAATTCCCTTGATTTGTATCAATTCCCACAAAGTTCAACTTCCGTAATCTCTTTTTTTCATCATCTTATTTCAAGACATCATTTCCCACTGTACCGATTCCAACAACTTTTATTCCAACACCATTCATTTTTCTTCTCCTTTAATTGTAAAATTTTTCTATATTTTAACATATTTTCCCAAAATACAGTTAAATTTTTACTATTTTTTCATACAATTTTGCCTTTTCTTCCAATAATAAAAAATCAATCGTATGCTTTTATGTAGTCCATTGACATATTATTTATTTTTTTGATTGTATAATTTTATTGCTGTTTTTTTAATTTTTCTTTATTAGCATAAATAAATCTTAATTCCTTTAAAATTAATTTCTTGTAGCCTTCATCCGTTTCCTTGTGAATATCATAATATTTAATTACTGTTTTATCAAAAATTGGAATCATATTGCTTATTTTTTTATAGTTCCCAGTCAAAAATATTTCTTTGTTTATCAGTAATTCTGATAATAAAATTATTTGACTTTTCGTATTTTTCCATTAGTATAATCACTTTTTATTTGGAGATGATAACGGTGCCAAATAATCACAATTATTCACTTTCAAAAAGTACTCCAATATATTTTTCGTGTTTTTGTATAATTTTTCTCTGAATAATTTAAAAACTCTATTGTCAAAAAAGTTTCAAATAATTTATATAACTTTCATCTACTTCATATAACTTTCATCATCCTCGAAAAAGCTACCATAATTGGTAGCTTTGCATTTAAAGTTGCTTCATTTTAAGGTAGTGCAACACCTGTTTTTATCTGTCCTTCATTTTAGGGTAGTGGAACACCTGTTTTTATCTGTCCTTCATTTTAAGGTAGTGGAACACCTGTTTTTAAACTTTTCTTTCAATGTAATTATATCATATCTAATTGATTAGTCAATACTTTTTCTTTTTATTTATAAATTTTTAATATTAATCGTGAAAAATCTGTTGCAATCAAATATACCTTTTACACAACTCCCTTTTTGTTCAAAATCTTCAGAATTTTCAAATTCAGTTTCTTCAAAGACTGTTCCCCATGCGAGAAATAAATCTGGATTTTCGGTACTTTGTGGCTACTGCTGTGGCAATTTGGCTAATTTCTTCCAAGCCGTATGTCGTTTCCTGAGGTTATGTTCATTAGTATTTTTCCTGCACCTTTTATTGAACGTTCTAAAAGTGGGGTATTTAATGCCTGTTCTACCGCCTTTTTGCTCTGTCCTCTCCATCTGCTTTTCCAAAACCCTAATACTGTTTTTGCCTGAATTTTGCAATATAGATTTAATGTCTGCAAAGTCCAAATTTACAATCCCCTGCTTTTTATTAAGTCCAATATCCCTTTTTACAATTGTTACAAAGGCTTTTTCTCCTTTTTCATAGATATTTGCCAATGAAAGGTTTGCATATAAATCATTTAATTTTTGATATGGAATAACTATTACAGTATCAGCGAAATGTTTTAATCTTTTTCTTTCCTTTTTAGCAAGTTCTATCTTTATTCAGTCTTCAAAATTTCAAAAAGGCTTTTGACACTATTGCAACAGTTAGTATATTCATAGATTTTGCGATTTCTGCCACAGCTGATGAAAGCAGAGTTCTGTTTTTCTCCCATTTCAGCTATTATAAACACCATATCTGCATTTTTGAAATTCTTTTTCTGTTTGTTTTCTTAAATCCTCCATTGCTTCAAATGAAGTTATTGACGACTACAAACATTTTTGGGAGCTTTTGAACTGTCTAAATTCAGCTTTTCCGTATCTATCGCTATAAAGTCAGCTTTTACAATGTTATTTAATATCATTTTATTTATTACATTACTTCCTGTTTTTCCCAAAGCCACTATTTTTACTTTTTACACCATTTAATGTGTTTTTCATATCAGTCCCCCAACCTCTGTGTTCCTACAAGTGATGTTACCCACTATTTTTCCTCCTAGATAATCTATATTTCAAGACACTATTTATTAATATTTTTCTTTAATCTGTTTATTAATCACAGTTCTTTAATATATCACAAGACCCTTTTATTTTTATTTTAAAAATATTGATTTTATATTTTAACTTAACACTTTTTAAAAATTATATCAAATTTGATTATTAAATAAACAAATATTATAAAATTATAGAAAAATATTACTATATTTCATATCAATTTTTGGTCTATACTATTACTTGTAGATACAAAAATATTTAAATATAAATCGGGAGGCGGTTTTATGAAATCTAGAAGTTACTATTATTTTTAATACTATCTTTAGCTTTATTTTCAGTAGTATTATCAAATAAAAACAAAAATCGAAAGAACAGTGGTGAAAATAAGATGAAAAAAGAAAAATATGATGCAGACAGGAATGAATGAGAACATCAGGAAATTTATCTTGCTGGCGGTTGCTTCGGGGACTTGAGGCATATATGGAAAGAATTGATGGAGTAAAAGGATGCTACAGTTGGCTATGCGAATGGTAAAACTGAAAAACGAGTTACAACATTGTCGCATCAACGGATCACGCAGAAACAGTTCACGTAAAAGTATGACGCAAACAAAATTTCTTTGAGCAAATTGCTTAAATATTACTTTCAAGTGTAGATCCTACTAGCATTAATCCAGCGAAAATGATAGAGGCAGACAATCAGAACAGGGATTATTATACTAATCCTAAAGATAAAGAAATTATTTTTACAGGAAATTGAAGAGGAGCAGAAAAATATACAGATAAAATTCAAGTTGAAGTTCAGCCTTTGAAAAATTATATTCTCGCAGAAGAATACCATCAGGACTATTTAAGAAAAATCCTAACGGATATTGTCACATTGATATTACTAAAGCAGATGAAGTTATCAGTGATCCAAAAGATTATCCAAAAACCAAGTGATGAAGAATTGAAAAACGGCTTACTCACTTCAATACAGTACACAGAAAAATACTGAACATTCTTTTTCAAACGAGTACTGGGACAATCATGAAGCTGGAATTTATGTGGACATAACAACAGAGAACCATTTTTCCTCAAAGGATAAATATGATTCTGCTGGATGGCCAAGTTTTACAAAAACCTATTTCAAAAAAGATGTTGTAACTTATGCAAATGATACAAGTTTTAATATGGTAAGGACAGAAGTGCTTAGTCGAAGCGGAAAGGCTCACTTGGGACACGTTTTTGATGATGGCCCTAAAGATAAAGGCGGGCTTCGTTATTGCATAAACAGTGCTTCAATTAAATTTATCCCATTAAAAGATATGGAAAAAGAGCATTACGGATATTTAATAAAATTAGTTCAGTAAAATGAACAGGATAGGAGATAATTTATGTTTAATCAGCCATTACTGGTAGGAAGTGTATTTTTAGGAGGCATGTAAGTTTTCTATCTCCATGTATCTTCCCATTGTTCCTGTATATTTGGGAATTTTAAGCAAAGGAAAAAAAACTGTGCTTAATACCTTTTTATTTATTTTAGGACTTTCGCTTACTTTTGTAAGCATTGGCTTTAGTTTTAAGTTTCCTACGGGAATTTTCTTTAATGACACTATAAAAGTTTTGGCAGGAATAATTGTAATAATACTGGGATTACATCAGACAGGCATTTTAAAATTTAACTTTTTAGAAAAATAAATCTGTAAATTTTGGATTTAATTGGGAAAAATTCTTCATTGCAGGCTTTTTGCTAGGACTAACATTTAGTCTAGGATGGACTCCATGTGTAGGCCCTATTCTTGCTCTCAGTGCTTGCTCTTGCAGGAGAAAAAGGATCTGCAGTCTATGGAGGGTTAATGATGTTTATATACGTCTTGGGGCTTCACCCATTGTTCTATTTTCTTTTCTCTCGGGAACTGCTAAAAAGTACATGAGCTTTAAATCATATTACAAACTATTTAAAATTGGAAGTTTCTAATTATATTTATGGAATTTTTGCTAATAATGAATAAGTTTTTAATAATTTTGTTTTAAAAATTATAATTTTAAATTTTATAAAACAATTAGTAATCAAAAATAACTCAAAAATAATTATAAATATTTTCATTTGATATAATACAGAAAGGAAGTAATTTTTATGAAAAATTAATTGCAGACAATTGCAACTTTATTAGAGTTTTTGGAGCGATTTCATTTGAAATACACTGCAAGGAGTTCAGTTAAAGGACATTAATAATAAACCTGTCTCCTGTAACAAATACAAAGGGATATATATATTAAAATGTGGGCTTCATGGTGTCCTATCTGTCTTTCAGGATTAAGCGAAATTAATTCTTTAAGTGCGCAGATAAAAGTAAGAATTTTACAGTTAGTAACAATTGCTTCTCAGGGCAAAGGAGAAAAACCTACAGCCAAAAATTTATTCAGTGTACAAAGGGCTTAATTATGATAAAATACTACTGTATTGCTGGATGAAAAGGGGGAAGTGCTAAAAGGCAAAAAGTTTCAGGTATCCTTCAAACATTGTACTGGATGAGAACTTGAATATTGTTAAAAACTTTGCCGGACATCTGACGCCGCACAAATCAAAGGGAGCTGTTAAATAAGTGTATAGTATTTTAATAATTGATGATGAACCGATTATAAGAAGAGTATTAAAACCTTTCTATTGATTTTTGAAAAATATAAGATAAGTGATGTTTATGAGGCAGAAGACGGTAATTCTGCCCTTTAAGACTTTTCAGAAGTCTTGCATGACCTTATCCTACTGGATATAAAATATTCCCTTTAAAATGGGCTGACTCTTGCCGAGGGAGATGGAAAGGACTGAAAAATGATACAAAAATAGCTTATTACTGGATATGACTATTTTGAATATCTCAGAAAGGCTTTACAAAAATCAGAGCAGAAGACTATATTTTAAAACCTGTTTTCCAAAGACACAGATATAAATGAGATAATTTTCAAAACTTATCTATGGCTGAAGAAGATAAAAATATAACGAAAGTAGAAAATTAATAAAATTAGCTAAGCTGAAATCAGATAAAAATATTTCTCATAAAAGTCTAAAGATATTTTAATATTGAAGAAAAATACAGTGATATTTCTCTAACTTAAGATTCTCATGAGACGAAATGAATTTGTCTTCGGATATTTGAGTTCACTTTTAAAATTTGTTTGCTATTCCTTTTCGGGACTATTTGAATAGCATGCGGATGGAAAAGCCAGCTACACGTGACAACGGATCTGGATATCATAAATTGGGAGCTTTGTAGGAATGTAAAACTTTAATTTATTTCCAATTCAAAATTTACTTTTGGGAGATGACACCGAGAAAAGAATTTAAGAAAAAGTGCTGACGCACTATGAAATTAAAAGAACTATAAGAAAAACCTCGATGCTGCTGCTAGCTTGTATTATATTGTGAAAATCTTCTGTTTGTACTAAGCGCATTTTTACTATACTTCAAAATACATCATAATGAACATGAAATTGAGTATACTAGCGAAAACGTTATAAGTACATCCCGTTATGTACACTCTATGCAGATAAATTGGATATAATTAATCTCTATCTGTGCTGCGATGCTGAAAGAAATAATGTCAGGAAATGAAGATTCCAAAGAGACATTGATGATTTGTCTCGATTCTTGATAGTACGAGGACTAAAATATTACATGTCATTGGGAAAAATGGTAACATTGTATCCAGTGACAAAATAATGATGACAATATCGAGAAAATATGATGAGAGGAGAAATGTGGTATGTCGATGCTATAAACAATCTCAAATGTACCCGCTTTTAATCCCAGCGGATTCACCTCCTCTATGAACTCAGCTCTACTGGTTCTCTTCAATCAGTCCGGGACATATTCAAGGAGTAGAATCTTGGGTAGTTTATTGTTTTTGACATCAACATGAAACTCTTGAAAGATATTTAAATCCATTTCTTTTAAAGCACGTCGACAATATTATAGTAGAGACCACAACGTTATTATTTTACTACAAAGACGTGGAAATGCTTTGCTGATAAAAAGTGCCTTGCAAAAATTTTCTCAGAAAAGAATACAAAACAAAGATACATACTTATACGAAACACAGATTGAAAATACAACTACTTTGGAATTTCCAGAAGCCTTGCAAATACAAATGACCTAGTTACCTTGAAAGAAAAGATTTTCTCATAATAGTTATCATCATTTTCTAGTTTTCACTGGCTTTTTCTTTCCATTATTATACCACCGTGTCAGTCAGTGACTAAGATGCAAACCTTTAATAAAACTGGAAAATCATATGCAAACTTGACAGTAATCTACGGGATTTCACTGTAAGCGACAGGCTATGAAGTTCAGAGATCTTGTAGAACATTTTTACGTAATGGTTGAAAAAGATAAAATATTTGCATGAATATGAAATAAAGGGCGTTCTGCACAGCCAGATTAATCCACATTTTCTGTATAACACGCTGCGATACAATCATTTGCATTAGAATTTGAGACACGCGAAAAGTAATCGGCATTTACAAAATCACTTGCAAACTATTTTTAGGCTCTCCCTTAGCAACGGACGACGATACCAAGCAGACGAGATGCTGCACACCAAAGAATATTTATTCATACAAAAGCAGAGATACGAGCGATGTCTCTTCCTATTTTTCCAACATAGAAGACGCAAAGCCTTCTTTTCGTCAAAGAAGTTCCAAAATCATAATCCAGCCAATTGTAGAAAACTCCATCTATCACGTGAATAAAAACCTGCTGGAAACGGAATTATCTGGCAATCGACGTTTACAGACAAAACAGCACTCTCAATATCTCGGTCAAAGACAACGGAATGAAGCTTTCGAAAAAGCCAAACAGTTCAGCCTTGAGACAGGCGGTGCGGAACCCAAAATGTCGATACAAAGAATGAAAATTCTATTTGACGGCAATACTATGCGTATTTATAAATAAAGACAGCAAAACCAGAAGGAGCAGAAGTAATTGCAAAATCTTTTGAAAATCAAGTTTGTAATGTGGCCTCTTTACAAACTTGTTTAAAAATAATACTGAAATCCTCTATAATAATTAATTTAGATTCTGTTAAAATTCAAATCTAATTTTAAAGCATTCATCTTAAAGACTTATAATTTTATTTATAATATTAAGTGATTACAACGTTTTTTCTGTTTTTATTCATTTTGTAACGGGTAAGTAATAAACGCCATGCCCTTACAATCTGCTTAATGCAACTTATAAAGAATAAAACCGCTTCTGCAAATCACATGCTTCAGACAGTTATTTTTTCTTTTTAACGAAATTTTGCTTATTTATTTCAAACCAAGAACCTTAAAATCAAAAAAATTAAACCTTGTTTAAAAATAGCTTTTGTAATATTATTCTAATCTCAGACGATTACTCATAAAATAAAGTATATAATATAGACACATAACGGAGATGCTGATAAACTATGAGATTGATTTTGACTTGTAATTTCTTTCCACTGACTGACAGTGTTGTAGCTTTTATTTTAGATTTCAGATTCGAATGGGATGAAGCACGTACAAAAGAAAGCGACGAATAGAGGAAGGACATATGCCAGAAACACGTAGTGGATATATTCATCGTGAAGATAGCAGATGGAAATCGGATTTATTAATAAAGTTAGTTTTCAGTGAATGGAGTTGATGAGTATGAAAAAGTTGATATTTACTAGCCGTTTTGTGCAATAGCTGTGGTGATTGCAGTTTGTAGTCTCCTTCATAACAGCATGCGCAGAATATGAAAAGAGCTGAGATGGATGCACTGTGAAGATAAGGAAAAGACGAAGTGCGATATATCATTGTGAAGACGGTACGTGGAAAACGTTATTGCTAAATCATTATGAGAAGTGGAAATCTTCAGATTCTGCTTCTTTTGCTTTGGAAAGACATGGTAGACTACATCGGTTTAAAATTTGAGATCTATTACAAACTTTTCTAGAGAGATAATTGTCTAAGTATAAATAATTAAAAATATACTTGATACTCTAATAAAATCCGTCCAGGACCATCTGTACTTGACAAAACTGTTTGAGCATAGTCGAGATGTCAGTGCAAATAAAATAATAGACTGGTTTGATGCAGTTCTTGACGAAGGAGCTCTTAATCCTGTTTTCAAATATGATCGAGTTAGGATGCAAGGAAATGGCGATTGATCCAATGCTAATTAGCTATTTAATTAGAGTATCTTTCTAAAAATCCATTTTACTAACTTTGTTCCAAATATATTCTATCTCCGCATCTCCGTAATCCTGGATAGATATATGCATGTTCACATTAAGTTCCTGTACTGCAGCGCTGCAATGTACAAAATCTACACTCGGGATGTTTTTCAGTAAATTTATTTATTCCTTCAGGGCATCCAATGATGCATAGCACCAGCTGGTATACGCCTCGTCTTTCAGATAGTCAAGTGTAAATCATGGCTGAACCACCTGTTGCGAGCATTGGATCTACTACGAAAACTTGGCTCTCGACAGCGTTTGTTGAGCATTTTATGCGTAATAGTAGACTGGCTTCTAAAGTTTCTTCGTTTCTGACTCGTAGATGACCTCACTGTTTACGTTTGGAAGAAGCTGCAACATTCTGTCTATCTCTTCCAGCCCTGCTCTTTAGGATGGAACTAATGCTATTGGTTTATCCAGAACTTTTGTAGTGGTTTCTCACACAGGAGCTCTCTGTTTCCAATCTCGCGAGCGGCAAATGTTTTGTTGCTTCATAAACCATAAGTCCTGCTATTTCCGTTTAAAGCTCAGTTTAGTGTCTGTATCTTTATTTCTCAAATTTGAAAGTCCATATGTTCAATTAGTGGATGTTTCCAATTCAAAACTCGCACATTAATACCTGCTCGTTCTTTTATACTCAAAACTATAATTCATAGTTTTTACAAAATAACATCGTCTACACTGTGGTAAAAGTGCCGCTCCCATTGAGATTGGACTTTTCCTAAATCGATTTTCATAATGATAAAATATAGCCGACACTTTCCTTTGCCTGATCGTCTTTCACGGATACGTTACACGAACTGTCAGTCAGGCGCAGGACGAAGCAAAATCCTGTTTTAATGTCGTTTCTCAACGGCTGTAAACTTGTGGAATTATTGTATATTGTCTAACCTCATGTTCCATATTCACTGTTCCTCCTATTTTATCCATGAGTAGGAAATCAAAATATATTTCTACCCCTCTTCACAAAACACCTCCTTTTCTTTAAAGTTTGTTATTATTTATTTTGCGAAACTTTCAGTCAATATCTAGCTTTTCTTTGCTTCTTCTTTTGCTTTTGCCTTTTCTTTCTTTCCTCAACTATAGCATGGAGTTCACAGGTATAAGGCTAATGTCAGCAATGCACAGAATGAAAGTTCAAACATAACTGCTACCGCTATTCCTTGGATGATGTGCTGAACTTTCCCTTTGGCATGAAAATACCATTTGGAATCCATCCAAGCACCGTTGTAAAGCGTTGTCCTGTACAGTATCGGACCGAAGCCGTGAACCTGCCGACTTCCCACAAGGGCCTCACTAGATTTCCATCCCCTTTTCTTACAAACGCCATACGAAATCCAGCAGCAGTCGCATTGATTAACCGCCATGGGCCAGACAGCATGAATACGCCAATCATAGCAAACATGCTCAGCTGTATTCTTGTTAGCAGCCAGTCCAAAACATTACTCCAATCATTATTGATAATGGCAAACGCCCAACATCATTATTACGCTGCAAAATAGATGATTCTGAAGCTGCGTGCCAGCACGACGCAAATAAAGCGCTACTGAAAATCGCCAAGGGCATTCATACTTTCTCCACCCATTTCCTGCCGGCTTTGAGCGTTTCCTGCTGGACTGTGCTGCTATCCTAGAGGCAGGATTTGTTTTCTGAACCACTGCAGTTTTAGCAAATTTTGATGCACTCATTCAAACCTTTTGATTTATCCAAATTTGTACTCATTGTTACCAATTTGAGCACGCATTGGGAGTTTCTATTGAAGCTGCACCTTTCCACCCTGTTTCATTGTGGCGATGTCTCCTAATTCATGCTAAATTGTCCTCCACTTTGTTTTTATCATTATATTCAGTATTTTGTCCAGCGAATATACTGCCTCTTCAAATTCCATATAAACTTTTAATGTTTCTGTTTCTCAGCAATTTCTATCGGATCTCACTCCCAATACAGTCTGATTTAACATTCTAGTTATGTCTGTGACACTTTTAGTCCATAACTTCGTCCTCGCTCTGTTTACTTCAGGCGCGCGCACGAGATATCCGCCTTCTGATGATGATTTTACACCTTTAAACCATGTCTGCTAGCCTACATGTCATCGTAATCGGCATTGGCACTCCTGTTGATTTCTTCAGCATTTTATCCCCTCGACTTGGAAAGAATAATCTTTTGAAACCCGAACGCCCTCCAGGCTTTTGATGCGGAAACAAACGCATTGTAACATTTGGAATATCGCTCGTGACGCATTCTTTCCATTGCTTTTCATCGTGTCTACATCAACATTGACTCTGCCGACTTTGAGCATTTACTATAGTAGGTATAGTGTAGCAGGATCTTTCTTTACAGTCCTGATCCATCTGCTTAGATTCGTGTGGCCACTCTTACACTGCCAAGTCCTGTCGAAAGCTGTGCAACTACCGAATACTCGTCATTGTCAATCATGGTGGGAAAAATCCTGTTTTTACAGTTCTTCCAAGTCTCAAAGACAACTACGATAGGTACAGTGCTCTGATTATAACTGCTTTCTATAGTTTCCAGGCACCTCGTTTTGCAAGCTTCCTTATGTGTTATCTCTAAAACGCATTAAATCTATGCAGCTTTGTCGCTCTGCTCACTGATATTTTCTCAATATTTGGGAACCAGGCTTGCAGTGACATTACAGAACAGCCAGCATTGCTACTAACAGCTCAAGTCCGGTGATGACAAAGAACATCATTGAGCAGCGAAATTCCCGCAAACACTTTCCCTTTGCAAACCCTGGAAGAATACGATTGGCATACGCAAACTGATGTTGCCGTTGAAAGCGATCATTGGAACTACTACTTTCATTTTGTTCCACATGTCACCGCCGCGCACACAAGTGCCGGCTCACACTATTAATCTGAATGTGGTCAACATATGTTATCCAGTGTAACGACGCTGCATTGTCAACCAGCGATCCATCGCAAGCGCCAGACCCATAAGTGAAATTACGTTTGGTGAGATTCCCTGTGTAATCAGGAAAGAAAGTAAAGGCGCGTCTGGCTGATGTTGGAATAGACATCCCAACACAGACGCTCTTAGCGCTCTTAAATCCTTTTCAGAACACCAATAAGACAAGCACTGTTGACTACGCTAATGCCTGCAAACCATTACTTTGTTACGTTGGAAATCGCGTCTTTTACTCTTTATACTAGTTTATCAACTATTGTTTTACCATACTTTGAGCACTGATGGAAATAACGGTTTCATATTTTCCAGCTTTCTCTGCACATTTGCAATTTCAACAAGGTTCCCATCCTCATGCTGGATTACAACAGAAACCATGTTCCTGACCGTCATATTTTGAATAAAGATGTCTTTTATCTTTAGAACCATATTCAACACTAGCAATGTCAGCTTAATCTTACTGTTGTCTGATTATCATTGTTTGAAATACGAGTGTTTTGTATCTAGTCGGTACAGCTGTTTTTAATTCTCCATCAACCACATAGAATGGAAATTCTTTGAACCATCTCATTGTACAATCCGCCTGGCACAATTGTGTGAGAGCCACTGGCTTGGATTTTAGCGTATATTTCACTTTGGAGATAAATTGTATGCCTGCCACCAGACTGGATCCAGTGCACTTTTATCTGCCTTGTGGCATTTCCGAATACTCATATGTTTCCGACTCTATTTCTCAGCCTTGGCTCCCAGCGTTTCTTCTATAAATGAAGTGATTGTCGATTCACATCCGCTCCTCTTGTCACCGCAAATCATCATCGCCATATCCGGAATTTCCTCCCAGCTGTGGCCCACCTTTGAGCTACTGGATCATTGGCATCAGACGGCAGATCCTGTTTTATTTTGTATCAATTTCAGAGTGAATCATGTACTTGCTTTTATATCCGTATCTGTACCATATAGTTAAATTCTCAGCATTACACTTGGAACTTTCCATAAGTTGAACTTGTAGGAAATATTTTTAATACACGTCAACATTAAGTCTGCCGCATCTTCATATGATCTGAGTCTTAACATCCTCGGAAGCTCAGTCCAAGTCGTATTAACAGCTACTAGCGGAAAAGTTAAAGTCTGGTATCAATTCCTGCTTCACTGACTGCATAGCTATCAAACACCTGAAAAACCATGAATACTCAGTATCATAGTTAGAAACGACCCTTTCGTTGCGAAATCTGCTACACTGTCATTTTTCATTTCTCCTTAATCTTTTGCTTTATAAAACAGCCAAACAAATTTTAGAAAGTATAAAATTTTTCAAATTTGCCTAGACTGATTATATTTAAAATATTAATCGTGAGTTATAATCAATAATTTACTGTACTTTTCTCTAACGGTTTCGTTAGCCTGTACAACATTTTGTCCATCTATTATAAGTTCTGCACCCGCAAGACCATTTCCAGTAACTGCCGCCATTTCCTGATTTTGATTTGTAATTTTTATTGGTATTGCGATTGCTTTTACCATTTTGAACTATATAGACAACTTGTTCCACTCCTCTTACAACAATGGCTTTTTAGGAATTATTAATCCATTTTTCTGCTCCAGTGTCTCATGCTTTGCTGTTCCATACATTCCGCTTTTTAGCCTTCTTTCAGGATTAGGAATTTTAATTTTTACAATAAACTGTCTTGTTGCTGAATTTGCTGCAGCTGGATACTCATATACTGTTCCTACCATCTCTTCCCCTTTGCAGCTCATCAATTTTTACTTTTGCCTGTGTTCCTACGTGAATTTTTATTTATTACTTCTGTTGAAACTCCCACTTCCAGTTGCATTTCGATTCATTTACCACAGTAAATAAAGCACTTCCAGCTGATGTTTGCTGATGAAGTTCCAGCTTCATATTTGCAATAGTTCCTGCTGTATTTGTCTTTATTACAGATTTTCTATTTGTGTCATTTGCCGAATCCAGTGCTGCCCGTGCTGAGCTTAGGCTGTTTTTGATGCATTTAACTGGGCTCTTGCAGCATCATAATTAGTTTTTGCTTTTAAATAATCTGTTTCAGTTACTAGCCTTTTTATTATAAAAGCATATTGTATTTTTCATAATTTTATTCTAGCTTCTTCAAGTGCGGCAGTGGCTGAGCTGATATTTGATGAGGCTGTGATTCACATTTGAAGTTGCACTTGCAACATTTGATCTTGCAGCCTGATTGTCAATTGATACAATTACCTGTCCTGCTCTTACACTATCCCCATTTTTGCATTTATTACAACAATTTCTCCAGAAGAAGTCGCTGCATAAGGAACTTCCTCGATACCTTTCAAAGTTCCGCTCGCTGTATAGCCCAAAGAAATTGAGTTTTTGTCCAATAACTTGTACTTTACTGGTCTTGTATTATTTGCTGCAGCCTGTTTCTTCTTTCCGCAAGATATAGCAAACATCGCAAGTATTGCCAATGCCGCTTTCAATTTTTATTATATAATTTCATTGTTTATTTCCTCCTGTTTTCATATTTTCAAATCCGATTAATCAAGAAAAAGCTCCATATTGTGATACAAGATAGTAGTATTTAAGTCTTGAAGTTGCATAATTTACACGGCTCTGGCGTAATTTTGCCCTCTGCATCAAGTAAATTATTCATTGTTATCAAGTTATAGTTGTATCTTTCTTTTTTCCAGTTCGTACGTTTCTTCTGCACTTTCCCACTGCAATTTTTCAATGCTTCTAGACTTTTTTCAAGCGCTTGCAGCTTATAATATGTTTTCTCATATTTGCATGTAACTTGCTCCAATGTCTGCTCTGATTTTACTTCTGCAATTTCTTCAGTTTTTAGCATATTTTACATCTTCTTTCTTTTGCCCCAGTCAAAAATATTCCAAGTAAATGTCACTCCAGCAGCCGATGAAAAATCCTTCACTTCAAATACATCCTTTAATTTATTTCTCGAACCTAATGCCCGTAATTTACAGTTCCATTAATTGTTGGAAAAACTGGTCTTTTCCAGTTTTTGTATTTTTCTCTTATATCAATTTGTTTTTGTGCAATTTTATATTCAGTATTTTGTGTTGTTAATTTTTCCATATCTTTTGTCAAATCAATCGTTTTAGTAAAATTATCTTCCACTCCAAACGGAACGATTTCAATGCTACTTGAGTTTGGCACTCCAATTAATATTCCCAAAGATTCTTTTGCTATTTCAATGTTTCCTTGTTGTTCTACAATCTGTAGCTTTCATAGCCTTTAGACTTCTTTTCTGCTTCTTTTGTATTCAGGCTGTGTAACCATTCTCAAGTTATATTTTTCAGTCTGAATTTTTATAGTTTTCATCCAATGCTTCCTTTGATTTTTTGCAGTACCCCAAGCGTACTGACTGCCTCATATACGCTCAATATATGCCCTGAACAGTACTTAATACTGTATCTTTCTTTGTTTTATCCAATTTCAGCTCAGTTAATTTTAAGCTGTCTTTGCTTATTTTCGTTTCCTAATTTTAGCTTCCCGCCCTGTGAAAAGCGGCTGTGACAGTGACAGATATTGCTGGTACGCTTCCCCTGTCTTTTTCGAAAATAATATCTTTTAAAATAAGCATTTGCCGAAGCATTATAGCTCACTGTAAAAATTTTGTTTCCAAGTTCTGCTTACATCAATTTGCCCTCTATCCATTTCTAACATTCCTATTTTTATGTCTTTGTTGTTTTTCACGAGCCATTTCAGCAGCTTCTGAATTGTTATTTTTGTGCAAAATTGAAATTGCCATTAATAACAGCAATATTGACACTGCTATTTTATTTCTGTTTTTCCATTTTCCTTCTTCCTTCCTGAACTTATTTTAACGCATTATTTATAAATTTTATTATTTCCTTCAACGAATTTTCGACTTTTCTTGTATTTTGGATATTAATCAGGTCATCATCTTTCATCTTTTTGCAAATTTTTCAAGACAAATTCATCATATAAAAATTCCTCTATTGAAATTAATATAAATTCTGATATAACATCTGTATTATATTTATTGCCATTTTTACTGTTAAATTTTTCAACAATATTTATTTTTATAAAATTAGTTGATTTTTCACGCAGTTCTTGAAAGAAAATCCTTAATTTTGGATCAATTAAATGTTTCTCGACTGCTTTTAGCTTCATATTATTCAAAATTTTAACAGCATGATTCATTTTTAGCTTTTACGTAATCTTCTAAAACCTTTTTCTGGCATTTGATTAACATTTATATTTTTCAAGATTTTCAATTATTTCTTTTTATTTTTCTAAAAACTTCATAAAGCAGCTCTTCCTTAGTTGCAAAATATGTATAAAAACTCCCTTTAGATATTCCTAGGTCTTTCGTAATATCTTCAACTTTAGTTTCCTCATATCCATGCAAACAGTTCCCACGCTTTATCTATTATCTTTCTGACATCTCGCACCTTCTTCTTTTTCCAAGCATCTCCCACCTAACAAATAAAATTGACCTGTAAGTCATTTTTATATAATATACTGTCTATTTTGTCAATCATACACTAAAACAAAGTGAGCCCTGTTTCGAACGAGCATAAAGTTTGTTTTCCTTTGAAACTTAAAAACGAAAGGGATGGGGTACTTTTCTAACTCCCTGCCTTCTTTCTAATTCTTAAATTTATTTTCTCAAATTCCAGTGCAAATTTCTGATTCAAATCTTCTGTAAACGCTTTCTGCACGTAGCTTTACCTTTTCACGAAAAGTCAGTCAGTGCCTTTATTTCTTTGACTGGCTTTTCATTGTACTGGTAATGCTTGTATTCAATACTCTGTTTTCGAGTTTGGATTCGTATTCTCACCATTCCAGGTCCTTTTGAACAACACTTTGGCATCTTTTCGGGACCCAGCGATGTTGTGAAGCTGACTATGTTAAAGTGTCAGTTCTGCATTTTTACGATTCCAGAGTTAGCATAAATCATGCCTGTACTGGTTATTTACAGGGTGTTTGAAACATCTTCAAGTCATAACTTCAATATGTCAGCGCACTGCCTTGGCTTTCGCCTCCATCTGGCTCCCTACTGCTCCGCCAAAACAACTCCCCAACGGACCTCCGATAATTCAACCAGGCGAGAAGCCCTCCGACTTTACAAAATCCTGTATTTCCCATTTGCATTTCACTTCAAAACCATCAACTGAAACTCCAACATATCGTCTTCCCTTTCTTACAACTTCTGCAGCGCTGAGGTAATTACATGATTTTCCACGAATATTTTTGTCCTTTACTCGTCAGCGGTATCAAATGCGCTTAGCTGATTTTCAAATGTTGCCATCAAAACATTATTTTCCATAGCATTTCTCCTACTACTTTTTAATTAAATTGACTAGTATAATCACCAGAAAAGTAGTTTTATTTTGCATCAGCCTTATTTTTACTTTTTACAAATTTAGGCCTTCTTCCCACATCCTAACTTGCAAAGCCTAAGCGACCCTAGTCCGAAAATTCCAAAGATTTTGGCGGAATGTTTTATGAGAAGCTAGTATTGAGAAAACCAGCAAACAGTGATGAAATAATGATTGCTAGAATTAATTCCATCCAGTCTTTTGCAGGAAATTTGATCAGAATCCGATTATTTCATGCTTATGTTTTAATTCATTTTTGAATCTAAAATCATGCTAAATCTGTATGATAAAAGTAAGCCAGTTGTCAGACCAGGGTCATCAGCTTTTTCCTGCTCCACACTACAAGATATTCACTGGATTCATCCAGCTCTCTTGCTATTTTATCCATATATACAAGTGCATAATTCCCGTTATGCGAGGCTTGGATCCAAATGCCGACCAATTCCTTCAATTGACCAGATCACTTTCGCACCCAGCCGTAGTATCTTTCAGAAAAGCAAACATCTGGTTGTCACTAGAGACTTTTCCTTGCTTTTCAAAATCGTAACAATATCTAGCAACTTTCAATGAATTCCCATCCACCATTTCAATTAATCCGTAAAGTTCACGTTCAAACTTTTCATGCATCACAACTGGCAAATTTTATCGCCAGCTTGCGTATAGTTTTCAATCATCACAGCCTCAATGAATAAATAGTCAAATTTGATTAAAGTTCTCGCTCATGGCTGGATAAAGCCTTCCCAGTGCACCAAAATCAATAAATACGTTGCCCATTTTCCTTTATAAAAATATTTGCCAGGATGGGGTCAGCATGAAAAATCCGTGTTTTAAAAGCGCACCAAATACAGATCAGAAGTCCGAAAGTTCTTTGCAATTTCTTGAGTTTTCCCTGTTTCTGCTATTTTTCCCTTGTCAGTAATTTTAGAAGCCCTTCTATGAAATTTCCGCGTACGAGAATATGGTCATTGGAAAGATGTTTATACACAATTGGAACATGAATTCTCTTATCTTTCTATAAAATTGTTTTGCAAAACGCTCTGTGTATATTATAGAGCTCGTTGCTAGAGTAGAAAAGCTCCTCATTCGGCATTTTTCTCAAAACTTTCCACAACATCCCCAATATTCGAACCTTTTCATGTCCTCTGTAATCTTTTCAAAAGTGCAGGGCTTTTTCATAATTTCCAAATCCACTTCAACTTCTGAGCTTTATATATATCTCTCTGAATCTTTACAACAACTTTTTCCCATTTTTCTTTAATTTTCCTCTAAGCTTACCCTGCCCTACTACAGAGCGATGCCATCGGTTCTCTTTCTCTATTTCAGAAAAATAATCATCTACTTCAGTCGAGTTTCAAGATTCATACTGCACTTACATCAACTTTTCAACTTTCCACATTGTCTTGCAATTTTCTGAAGCTGTACAATCAGATCTCAGGCAAAATATCGCTTAGGTTGCTTAACATCTGCAAATTTTACATATGGGACCCATTTCCTCAATCGCACATTATTATTCTCTGTAATAAAAAGTACAGGCATTTAGTTTCATCAATCTTTCGTCCTGGCTGTACTCAGCCACATGTTCCTGGCGATACAACTTTCCAGCTCCGCCTCGCTTTTCCAAACAGTTTCATCAAATCCATATTGAACAATCACCGAAAGTTTCCACAAGTCTTTTGTCTTCGCGCCAAAATCTACACCATTTTAGTCGTTTCCCCTTCTGGTATTGAGAAAACTCTTTGGAAACATCAAAAATACAATAACCAACATTAATACAAGCAAAAAAATATCATTCCAATCATATGTATTTTTCCTCTATATTTACTTTTATTCCGAAAAATTCAGGAATAACAAATATCAGTCTTCCCCCATCAAGTGCTGGAATAGGTAATAAATTCATAATTCAATATTTATTGAAATGAGGATAAATATCACAAGCAATGTAAAAATCCGCCTTGTCCGTAAAGCCTGCCCAACAATGCTTTGGCGGTCCAACAGGTCCTGTCATTTCCTTCATTGCCACTTTTCCAGTTACAAGCATTCTCACACCATCAGAGTGTCAGTTTAAAAATAGTCTCGAAAACAATACAAAACTCATTTTTATTCTTTCATTAATATTCGTCTTTGCGGTAAAACCTGTATTCAAGTAAATTTGCCTTCGCTTCTTTATTATACGTCAATTTCACATTTCTGTAATTTCCTATCATTTCTCAAAATTTTTCAAGCTTACATCTTCATCTTTATAATTTTGACTAATTTTTCAAAACTTTTCTGACATTTCCACCCAGTTTGACACTTTTTCTCCATTAACTGCCAAAGATTCTATCGTTTACTTTCAATTTCTCCTTTGCTCTCGAATCTGCCTGAATTTCTCCAACAACTGGCGCCGTATATTTTATAGGCATCACTCCTGTTATTAAAGCATACACAAAATAAAGGCAATCAGGCGAAATAAAAGTTCATCATAACTCCTGCAATAAGTACAACAAAACGGCTAAACGGCGACTTCGCAAAAATCCATTTTTCTGAATATTTTCCTGCTTTTCAATTCCTTTTCCCACATTCTCGTCCAGCTTTTTCGACTGCTTCGTGACAAATTCTTCGCTTTTCAATTTCATCAGATTTTTCAGTTAACCCTTTTTCATTTCTCAGTTCCTCAATAATCTCATCAGTTTTTCCTTCTTAAACCTTTCTAAATCAAAATTTTTCCAGGCTGCATTCCTTCTATATTAACAAATCCTCCAAGAGGAAGAACCTAATCGAATAAACTGATTTCCCCTTTTCTCACTTTCGAAAAATCCTAGGCCCCCATCCCAGTGCAAACTCCGAAAACAGGCATCCCAAAATATTTAGCTGTCATAAATGCCCAAATTCGTGCAAAAGACTATTACCCTAAAATTACTATTGTAAAAATTATTTCCATTTATCTATTCTCCCATTTTCTTATATTCCTAAAATAAAGTATTAAAAATACTGCTTTAAATGAGAAAAACCATAAAAAGCAGCATTAAATTCCAAAAATTAATCTGTTTTGTGTTATAATAAGTTACTGTCTCTTGATTCTTCTCCTAATGAAGCATCAATATCTTCATAGTCGATTCCAACTGGAATAGAAGTCAAAACTTTATCAGTAACCTTTGAAAGGTGCGCATTCATTGCATAAGCTAGCTCCACTCACAAAAATCTATTACTCTTTGTCCCACTTCATATTCTAAAAATTCCAAACTGAATGTTACAACTTTATTTTCTTTTATTGCATCAGCAATTAATCTCGAATCTTCAAAAACTTTTGGTCTGATAATCGAAACATAGCTCACTTTTTGACGACGCCATTTTTGTAATTTCCTCCTTTTTTTCCTACTCCAAAAGACTTCCGATGCCTTTTTCTCTTCTGGTTGTTTTTCTTGTTCAACTCGATTTACTGCTGGTTTTGGTTGAACTTTTGCCTGTTGAGTTTGTGCTGGCTGTTGTTCTGCTGCCACTTCTTTTCTTTCATCATTTGACAATTCTTCAGATAACTCATCATCATCATCTTCAATATCATCGCCAAAAATTCCATTATTTTTCTTTTAAGTCCCAAAGTATAACCTCCTATTCAAATAACTACTTCCCTATTCTAATTATAGTAGCCCCATTCTTTAAGGCTTCTACATAATCATTCGACATTCTCCATAGAAATCTCAGTAACATAATCATGCTGACTCTGGTATTCTTCTTTTAGTTTTCTCATATTTGATAATCATTTATTTCAGACTCACTTGCCTCAAATGGATGCCATGGTCATAAAACCAATTATTTTTACATTACTCATAGAAAAATACTTTTTCGCTATCTTTTTAAAATCTTCAATGTAAACTCCTGTTTTGGACTCTTCTTTTGAAACATTAACTTGAATCAATCCATTTATAACTCTGTCATTTTCAATAGCTTTTTTTATTTATTTCATCTAAAAGTTCATAAGAATCAATCGAGATGTATTAAATTCACACTATTAATTATATACTTTATTTTATTTTTTGCAACCTTCCAATAAAATCCCATTTGATATTTTTTATATTTCTCATCTGAAAAATTCATTTAGCTTTGTCCCGATAAAGCTGAGCCCTATTTTTCACCAAAATAATCATACCCCTTCTCAATCAGAGCCTTGTGTTCTTCTACATCAAAATACTTACTTACAAATAAAATTTTAACTTTTTCGGATATGGAGAATATTTTTATATCTTCTAAAAATCATAGTTCTGTTGAATTTTTATACTATCAAGTTTCATTTTTGCTCCTTTATTATTTTTGACTTGCTTTGTAATTGATTAATTCCTATTTATTTTCTATAAGTACAAATATGATATACAGTTACACTATTATAACCTTTTTCAAAATAAATTCAACAAATACATCATTTGCCAGCAACATTCCTCTTTTTGTTAAACGAAGCCTTATTTCATAAGTCTTTCTGCCATCATCAAAAGATTCATTATTTTTTGACTTTATTTTTATTTCTTTTTCTTTTTGTATCAATAAATTTTTCAATTTTTGTTCTCTTTTTCTGAAAAATCCACTTTTTCACAATAAATTTTTCAATAATCCATTTTTATAAGTTTTTCAACTCTCTTATCCTCAAAATACCCAATTCCCTCCATGAATCAGCCTCTAACCCCAGCATTCTGCCCAACTTTTTCACTTTCAATTTTATCCACAATTTCAATTGTGTTTTCATCAATCGGCATTCTTTATTATCTAGAAATTTATAATATTTATTAAATGTACTGAACATTGCTATGGTGATTTTTCACTCATAATAAGTCAGCACTCATCCCAGCACCAATAAACTTCCTATTTCTCAATATTTCAGATTATGCCTTCCTCCATTTTTCTGCTCTTTCCTTAATCATTTCAAAAGGTTTCTATATTTTTAAATATTTCATTTTTCAATGTTGCTTCATTGTTTTTAATTTCTGAAAAATTTTGAAAATCTATTCTCTTTTCTAAATTACAATTTTTGTTAATATTTCTATTTTCCTCAAAATTTTCATCAATTCAGTGCAAAATTTGATATTTTCATAATGGCAATACCCATTTTCATTAAAAATTCAATAATCATCTCATACATCTGAGCTTCCACATCCCACGATCAATTTCCTGACAGAATACCCTTTTTGCAACTTACTCCAGAAAACAGTCCCTTCTTCCCATATAAGCGAATAGAAATTGAAACATTTTCGAGGCTTTCAATTCTTTCAAAAATATTCAAATCCTGCTGTAAATCTTCAATGCTTTTGATTAGGAATTCAAACATCAAATCTACTGATTATATTGTTAAATCCAGCTTTTCTAGCCATTTTGTACACATTTACCGCATCATCTGAACTATGCTGTCTTCAATAAAGTCCGAACATGGTTCTGAAAGCTCTGTATCCAATACTCAGCCTGTTTTATCCCAATTTCCCGAATTTCCTTCAATTTTTCCAAAGTCATGTCAGTCGGATTCAATTCCAGTAATCTCCACATTCCCAGTCCAGTCTAATTCATCCATTGTTTCTTTATCATCTCAACCAGGCATATAGCGAGGGCGTTCCCCACCAAAATAAATCGTATCATACTTAAACTTTGGGTACATCCTAATTTCCCTAATTAAATAATCTACATATTTTCTATATTCTTTCTCCATATCTACTATACATTAAAAATCACAATATTCGCATTTTTTGTCACAAAACGGAATATGAATATATATTGCATCAACATCTTTTTCTTTTATTTCTATCATTTTTCGCAAGTTCTCTAAAATTTTGTTATATATATATTACAAAATATCTATAGCTTTAATAAAAAGATCAGAAAAACTGAACTTCCACCAAAAATTAGACATTTAGTTTAAGTAATCTTCGATCTTTTAAAAATTATAATCCTAAAATTTTGAAAAATTCTTCCATTGTCTTATCAAGTTTTTGCTTTTACATTTTCATTTGAATCTGCATTTACACTAAAATAGAATTTGATTTTTGGCTCTGTTCCGGATGGACAGGGCTGTAATGTAAGTATCGTCTTCCGGAACAAATTGTAAAAACGTTTTCCTTTGGTAATTTTATTTCAGTTTCTGCTCCTGTTTCCAAGTTGTATTCTTTGTGTGAAAAGAAATCACGTTTAATTTTAATCTTTTTACCAATCAGTTCGTCTTTTCATTTTCTCAAATTAGAGTCATAAGAGCGACCCATTTGTTCAATTCCATCTTTCCCTTTAAGGGTTACAGATTTTATTCCTTCTAGATAATATCCAAATTCTTTATATAATTTTTGCAATTCTTCGTAAATTGAACTTCCGATTGGAATCATGTAAGTGGCCATTTCAGTGATTACCATTGAAGTTACCATAGTGCATCCTTATCTGCTTGTGTTCCAATCAAATATCGTAACTTTCCTCAAATCCAAATAAATATGTTCCATCCAGTTCCTTATTTTTCAAATTGTCTAATTTTTCTCCAATATATTTAAATCCTGTCAATGTTTTCATAACTCCAACATTTTTGAAGGTGCAACTCACATCAATCATCGGTGCTAGAAACAACTGTTGTTATAACTTTTTGCATTTACAGGAATGTCTTTCTTATTATTTAGAAGATATTGTAAGTAACAATAATCCAACTGGTTTCCATTTGGATAATACCATTCATTTTTATCATCTTTTACAGCAATACCAATTCTATCAGCATCGGGATCGTTTGCCATAACTAATTTTGCACCAATTTCACTCAGCTAATTTTACTCCAAGCTTAAATGCCGCTTTTTCTTCGAGTTTGCATCAAAACTACTGTAGGAAAGTTTCGTCTGGTTCAATTTGTTCCTTCACAACTTCAAAAGTATACCCAAAAATCAGATAAAATACGTTTCATTGGACGCCCACCCGTTCCATGAAGTGGAGTGTAAACTATTTTTGAAATTTTCTTTACCTGGAATATCTGTTTTTAGAGTTTGTGTTTTTATTGCATCTAAATAATCATCATCAATTTTTCCGTCCAATTGAATAATTAACCTTTTTCTCTTCCTTCATCCTCGAAAGTACTTTAATTTTCTTCAAGAGTCTGAATTTTATTAACTTCAGCAACAATAGAGGGGCATGCGGATCTACCACTTGCGCTCCATCATCCTAGTAAACTTTGTATCCGTTGTGATTCCACAGGGGTTTAGCGAAGCAGTTACAACGATTCCAGCCATAGTTCCTTTTATATCTTACTCAAAATGATAATTCGGAGTAGAACGCAATCTTCATAAATATATGCCTTAATTCATTGGCGCATAACTCTCATATGTGTCGTGCATATTCCTTGAACCGATTCTACAGTCATAGAGCGATTATAATTCCTTTTTCTTTGCCAATTTTTCATCGAATTTCAACATATAATTTGCAAAGCCCTTGAGTTGCTTTTCTAATTACATATTTATTAATTCTGTTAGTTCCAATCCCACGAACACCTCTAATTCCACCTGTTCCAAAAGCTCAAATCCTTAAAAACCTGTCTTCAATTTCCTTATCATTTCCAACCCAGGACTTCTGAATTCTTCCTTATCCTTTTCATCAACAGCTTCTGAATTTAACCAGTATTCATATTTTCTTTTCTATATATTCCATGGCACGCCTCTAAAAATTTTTTATTTAAACAGTTTTAATTAACGATATTTCTTAGTTTAATTTTTGCAAAAATATTTCTATTCTATATTAATTTTTACCACATTTATTGAAATATACAAATTATTTTTATTTTTAAATTTTTCCATCATCTAAAAATTATGTTACTTTATATTTAGGTACGTCTTAAGGTCTAAAATCTACAATATTTTAAATTTTATAAACTGAACCATAATAAAATCAATACATTTATTCATTCTAAAAATCACAATTGTTCTAATTCACTCAATCCACACTGTTTCATACTTTATTTAATCTTGCAAAATTCGAGTATAAAATCAATATCAGCACCAGCGTCATTACTCGATATTCACAGCAAATGGCAAAAACGGGTTAAATGCCAGCAAACATACCCGAGTAACAGCGAACCTATAGCAGTTCCAAAGCGAACTCACTGCAGATGCCACTCCCAGTATCTTCCCCCGATTTTCCTTATATCTCTGAGGCACATAGTATTTCCAAGCGAACGTACAATCTCGTACGTCATTGTATAAAAAGCCATCAAAAGATATGGAGTTACACCAAATTTAACTCTAAACAAAATCACTGCCATCAATATTATTCCAACAAAAATCAGAAATTTATAAATACTTTTTCTTTAAACTTTTAATAATTTCCCAGCAAAAATGCAGTTCCAAAAAGGCAAGTAATGAGGAACACATAACAAAGTTCCAATTGTATCAGAAGAAACTTTTTATAAAAATTTCAAAAAAATAGTTTAAAGCACTTCCATAAGAATAAATTCCTATTCCCCGAAGCAAAATTACAAGACAGAAAAACTTGGAATATCCATCCAATTCCTTAATATATCTAAAAGTTGCAAAATGGGTTTAAGTCCTTTTTATCTTTTTCTAATTTATTATCTTTTTCACTATTTCCTTCATAATCAACAAAATAATTATTGAAACAATACTTCCGCCAACAAACTGCAACACGCAAAGGAAAAATCGTGGATCATTCATGGCGAGTTCGCGACATATCCTATTTTTCTGTCCAATCGCTCCACCCAATTACAGTAGCAGAACTTACTTTTGGCAATATTCTTAGCCTTTTCTTCTTTTTCAGACAGTTGACTCACATATCCAAATGCACAAGCAATGTCCCCCTGAAGCAAATCCCGAAATCATCCGTGCTAAAAATATAAGTGGCAAATCTCGTTCCAAATCCAAATATAAGCTGTGACATTCCATAACAAAATGGCATAAACACAAATATCCTCTTCATCCCAACTCTATCCGCTGAAGCTCCCCAAATGAGGCAGAGAAATAAACATAGCCGTACTCATGAACGCCAGCAGTTCTCCTGAAATACTTTTCTTCCATCCTCTCAGTTCAATTAGTGCGAGGCGTAGCAGGATGCCCTAAATTATAAACAATAATACATAAAAACATCAATACTATCATCCTATTTATATTTTTCATTTTCCATCTCCTTTCCTTTTTAAATATTTATGTTAATTCTAATACTATTTCCTGTTTAAATAGCAAATGTTTAATAAATTTTGAATTACATGCTATTTTGGTGAAATTAAAACTTTTGTCATCAACATAGTTTCTATTTTATAATGGGATTTAGTATAAATAATTCAGAATACAGTTATAAAATTAATTCTGAAAAACAAAAACCGAGACATTACTCTTGGTTTTATAAAAATATTTATTCAAAAATATCTAATTTTAGAATAATCCTGGAATACTTACTCCACCAGTAACTTCTTCCATTTCTTTTTCAGCCATTTCTTCCGCTTTTTATCCAAGATTTCATTTACTGCATTTACAATTAAGTCCTGAAACAATTGTTGCATCATTTTCTTCAATTGCATCTTTTAATACATCCAATGAAATTGATAAATCTACAATTTTTCTGTCCGTTTGCTTTTTACAGTAATTCCTCCACCAGCAACAGATGTTTCCACAAATTTATCCTTTAATCCTTCTTGGATTTTTCAACATCTCTTGTTGCATTACTTGAGCCTGCTTGATTATATCCTGCTGATTTCCACCCGAGTTGTTTCTGCTCCTTTTATTTTTCTAACCATAGCTGATAATTCCTCCTACAATTATGATTTAATATTTATAACAATTTTTATTTTTATATGGTGGAGAGGGAAGGATTCGAACCTTCAGAAGGCTAGAGCCGGCAGATTTACAGTCTGATCCCTTTGGCCACTCGAGAACCTCTCCACAACATTCTAAATTTTTAAATAGTGGTGCCGCTTTTGTCGGACTCGAACCAACCACCTACTGATTACAAGTCAGTTGCTCTGCAGATGAGCTTAAAGCTGACATTAAATGGCGGAAGTGACGGAGACTCGAACTCGCGACATCTTGCGTGACAGGCAAGCACTCTAACCAACTGAGCTACACCTCCATAATGGTGGTCACACTGGGATCGAGACCAATGACCCCTGCTTTGTCTGAGCAGGTGCTCTCCCACTGAGCTATGCGGACCATAAATATTCACCATTTAATATTTTAATTATTCAGTTTTTAAAATTTGGTACTGGCCTGGGGGATCGAACCCCTGTTACCGGGATGAAAACCCGAGGTCCTAACCACTGAGACGAAGGCCACATTCATTCCCTTATTTGTTATTATTACTAACAGACAGAAACATAATATCATATTTGAGTTTGATTTGTCAACAACTTTTTAAAAAAGATTCAATTTCGTCAAAAGTTGTTTTACTTTTTACATTTTTATTACGATAATTTTCTGCAAGCTGTTTAATTCCTTTTTCAATTTCATCATTTGCCGATATCTTCATTGTTACCCTGTTTGAATAATTTTTCCAATATTTCTATTCCGAATTTTTGACTATTTCCATTTAGAAATGCCTCCATTTCTGAAGTATATTCATAGTCATAATCCAAAATGAAAATGGATTTTTCCACATATTCTGTAATTTCTGCCTCATTGACAGCTAATTTCCATGATTTTTGCATAATTTCTTATAAGTCCGCCTGCCCCCAACTTTTATTCCTCCAAAAATATCTTGTTCGACTATTGCCACATTATACACATCTAAAATGTTAAGTATTTCCGCCATTGGTTTTCCCGCTGTATTGCTCGGCTCTCCATCATCATTGTACTTGAAATATTCCTGTCCATTTTCCATTACTCTGTAAAGAGCACATTACGTGAGTTGCGTTTGGATGCATATTGAATCAATAAACTTTTTCAGCTTCAGCTACTGTCGAAAACTGGTTTAATATAGCCAATAAATTTTGATTTTTCTTCAAATTCGATTATGTTTCTTTTTGCTACAGTTTTTCAACTTTTTCCTCCTTTCATAAATTTAAAATGATATTATTATGTTATCATAAAACAAAACTCAGACAACTATTTTTCTAATTAAGTCTATCTGAGTTTCTATAATTTTCTTATTGAGTTACTGGCTGTATCTGCACATATCCTTCCAACTGCTTAAATTTATTTGTACTTGCAAATTTCTTTTTGTATTCTCTCATAATCGGCATCTGTCAACTTTTTAGCTTCTGTTCCATCAGAATACATACTTTTTCATAAATATTGCCACTTCAACCATGCCAAATACTTCCATATCAGCTTTCTTTATTATCTTCAATGCTTTTCGGAAACTTTGCATTTTCAATATCATTTACATAATCATCAACAAGTCTGATTTTTGTCTCCCGTTTCCAAATATCTTTCAGCTTTTTCTGAAAATTGCTCAAAACTTGGGCATATTCACGACTATTTAATTCTTTTTGTATTCCTTTTTACAGCGACTGTACATTTTTGATTTTTCCTAACTCTATTCACTGTCCTTGCATTTTCCAATATAGCTCATACTCATGAAAAGTAATGCAATTCCAATTAATTTTTACTTTTTCATTTTTGCCAATTCTCCTTTTTATTTAACATTTTACTGTTTTATAATAACTCCGAATTCTAAATTACGCTATTGAATATCCTTTTTATTTCACTTAACATTTTAGTTTTTAATTCTGACTTTTTATACAGCAGAAATTAGCTTTTTATATGATTTTTATTTTGAGTCTTCCCAGCCTTCTCCTTTTCCTTTTTCTCTCATTTTCAAAAACTTCATCCAGCAAACTAATTACCCTTGTGTTTTCAAAGTCTTTCCGATATTTTTCCCTATTACGTTATCGTCAGCAATGGAAAGCATTTTGTGCGACCGCAAGATACAATGCCAGCTCCGACTGTTCGTTAAAATAAACGTCTTCATAGCTCACATCTTTTTGTCGAAACATTATCAAGATAATATTTTACAGCATTCTCTCTATCCCATAGTTCATCATATTTTGAGCTATTTTTACTTCTGCAATTTTTAATTTAAACCCTCTTATGTAGTCATCCAGGATACCAAATTCCTTCTGATTTTTGCTATTTTTAAAATAGTCGATTATACGTTGGTATTGTATTAATTTCATTTTTACGGCTTTCCGAGTTTCCTTTCCATTATCCAAAATTTCCTTTACATTCTGAATATAAGTACGATTATCGTCTATGTCAGCCTCTTGAGGTGCGAATCGTCTGCTATCGTCCTTAGTGCGGATTATTCCTTTCTTGTCATCGTATAAAATCCACCAGGCAAATCATTTGCTTCTCCTGTAGCGTTCTCTCCTTCCCCTGCAAAAATTCATCCAGCGTATCAATAAACATTACCATGTCCGGATTATTTTCCAGCATATCTATTAGTTCCATTGCAACTGAACCTTTATAACGTAGAAGATTATAATACAATTTTGCATTTTTCATCGCCCTTTAACTTGTAGTAAGTAAACTCATTTGACAGCTTGTCAAACGGTGTTGAATACAGGAGCGATTTTGTTCATGTATTCTCTGCCTTCTTAAAAGTCCTTTTTCACCTGTCATGTAAGCTCCGACAAGAACTGCGCCTAATGTTTCATTTCTTTCATCTTTTCCATAAATTTCCTTCAACTTTAAAAATTGTCATTTTCCTGTCCATCTTCAGTAAAAAGGTTTCTCATCCCTAATGTCATACTGAAATTTTATTGTTTCATCAATAACATCCTGTCTTATTCCAATTTTTGAAAGCCTGTCCCATAGTTCTGCCCTTGTGTATGCTGGCACTCGGTATTTACGGCAAGAAATAACGGCAATGACAATGATACAAACAATCTTTTCATAAATTCCTCCTATTTTAATTTACCATTTTTGACAAGAAGTCCCTCGTCCTTTTCAGTTTCCTTTTGAATTTTTAGCAATCCATGTATCTTCCAGCTTTTGCCCCATTGCTTATTTTAACAAATCTTCCTTTATTTCCTCGTTCATTATTACAACGTTAAAAATAAAGTATAACTTCGGCACGAAGATTGTAATTGCGCATTTCTTCACTGACATCATCATTCGCAATATTGGAGATATTCTGCAACAGCCTGTTTTCACTTCTGTCAAAGTTGCCCCGTATCTTATTTAAATAGTAAGTCAGCTTCATGAGATAATATTCCTCGTCAGAAACTCCAACTTTTTTTCTTTCCTTTCACTTTTCAGTAAATTTAGCACTTTTTCCGTAAGTTTCTGCTTTTCATTAAAAATCTCTTGCGACAAAAATTTTTGACAAAGCTATTATAACTGGATCATTGTACTTTTTAGGAATTTCATTCATATATTTTTCAAAATCCGACATATTTCCCTTTGTCAGGGGAATACATCATCTTTGAAAAAGGTTTTCGTATATTCATAAGAGTATATTTTACAAACAAATCAAGATATTTTTATAATCTCCGCTTATTTTTGATTCAAAAATAGTAATCAGAGCTCTATGCAACTATATAATTCCTCTCATCTTTCTGAGCGACTTTTCAAGTTTTGCCACTCTTTCACGAATAATTTTTCATCATTTTCAAAATATTCTGTATCCTGAATTTTCATAATCCAACGCTATCGTTTCATCAATTAAAGCCTGCTTCACTCCAAGCTTTTGACAAGGTTTCCTGAATTTTCTCCTTCTGAGTAAAAACCGTATATCCCAAAATTTATCATTAAAAAAATATTCCAAAAATCAAAAATAATTTTCTCATCCTTACCACGTCCTTAAAATTTTGATAAAAACACTTTTTCCATTATTTAAACTTATCTCCTAAATTATGATACTATATTATATCCTATATTTCTGATTTTTCAAAATATTTTTGAATTTTCTTATAATTTTTAAAAGTTAAGCCAATGTCTATTCCCTGCAAGTTTTATTTTTACAATTTCTATAAATCCACGTGTTAAAGCAGGACCCTCTAAATAAACTACTACAAAAATAATCAAAATTCCATATCTTTCAATTTTTATTATAAAATTCCCTAATTCTATAACCCCGAAAGTGAATATACTATCCTACCCCCATCTAGCGGTGTTATCGGTATCAAGTTAAATAGTCCTAACAAAAGATTTATTAAATAAAATATAAAGCAGGATTGTCATAAAAATATTATCAATATCCGAGATATTTACCTCAAATTTCAGCAATATAAGTGAAGTTCCTGCAAGAATAAAAATTTACCACTATTCCAGCGATTGCAACACAAAAATAGCCCAAGCGATGTGGTCTTAAATTATGAAAATTAACTGGAACAGGCTTTTGCCCAGCCCACCAAAAATTTAAATCCGCTCAAAAGTATAAGCATTGGGAGGATTATTCCTGTCAAATCAATATGTCTAAGAGGATTCAGTAAAGTACTTCCTTCTCTTTTTGGCAGTATCGTCACCAAATTTATATGCTCACATAGCCGTGTGCCACTTCGTGAAGAGTCTGATATTACAAAAACCACAAGTGAAATTATCGTATCTCTTGAAATTTTCCGACAGCATTCTTGCAATAAAATAAATAATAATTGCAACAATAATCCCCAGTTTTATTTCTGAATATTTGGGATTTAAGACCTTAAACCTGTTATAATAATTTTTACTATTTTTTCACAAAACATCCTTTCCAAAATCGCAGGCCTTTCTTCCAATTCCTGCTACATTTCTCTTTTTACTCCTCTTCAATCCCCGCTTCCACATCCTTTTTCCAAAACGCCATACCAATTTTTACAATATTACTGTAATTTATTTTTCTTTTTCGTTTATCTTCTTAGAGCCTCTTCTACATCAACTAACAAATATTTCTTTTGTTCTATTATTTCTTTGCCCTAAATCTATCACCTAATTTATTCTTAGTTAATTATACCAAATTTCATAAAAATAACAAAATATTTTAAAAATTTTATGGAATAAAAGTATTTAACTCATTTTATTTATAAATACAACCTTATACAAAAGTTGTTGTTTTTAACAAATAGTTCAATCCTTTATTTTTAATGGATACTCTATTTTTAATGAACAATCTTGTAAATCATATAGACAGTTTTACAAAAGTTTCAATCCTTGTTTTAATGGATACTCTATTTTTAATCTACCTTTTTCTTTTCCATGAATTTCTCCATGTCTTGTTTTCAATCCTTGTTTTAATGGATACTCTGTTTTTAATATAGGAAAAAATTTTAGATGAATTTTTATTTTAAACTTAGTTTCAATCCTTGTTTTAATGGATACTCTATTTTAATCCGTACTTTTTGAGAAAACCCTTTATTTATAGATATTACAGAGATTTTTCAGACATTAAAATCGCATTTTTGCTTAATTTTTGTTATTTTTTGATGTTTTTAGCATTTTCCGTAACTCCTAGCCTGCATTTTTAGTGGCTTTTTAAATAGATTTTTCTCTGGTTTTATTATTTTTTTGGTAGTGGCAGGAATTTTTACCACAAATTTATTTTACACATTTTTGATTTTTCAAAATAGGAGTACCAAAACTGATACTCCAGCTAACCTTTTTATTACATTTTTTTGTTTTTACTATTTTTGAACATTCCAGTAACTGTCTGCTAATCCTTAGCTCCTTCTACTGTTTTGTCTACTGCTTCTTCACGCCTCACATCTTGTACAATTTTATTGTTGCAGCTTTTTCTGCTAAATCTTTTTGCACCTTCCACAGTTTTTACCCTAGAACATCTTCTGTTCCTTTTTAATATTCTGAGCAACTTCGCTTCCTGCAATTTCCTTTTGTTTTTGTCAGCAGCTGTGTCAGCTAAGTCTTTTGCTCCGTCTACTGTTTTTAAGAGCATCTTCTGCTCCTTTTTCAAATCATCAAAAATTCATAATTCTTTCCTCCATATTATTTATAACTATCAGTAATTATCCTATTCTACAGTTACTGATTTTTGCCAAGTTTCTTGGCTTATCAACATCATTTCCTTTAATTTTTGATAAAATAATATGCAATAGCTGATGAATTACAATTGTAGAGAATCCTGCGTAATCATCTTCCACATCCGGAATATAGAACACTTCATCAGCCACTTCTTCTACAACTGTGTTTCCTTCTTTTGCAATTGCGATAACGTAAGCTCCTCTTGATGTAACTTCTTTTATATTTGATACAGATTTTTTTCAAACAAGTCAGACTGTGTAACATTTACAACAACTGGCACTCCATCTGTAATAAGTGCAATTGTACCGTGTTTCAATTCTCCTGAAGCAAAAGCCTCTGAATGAATATACGAAATCTCCTTAGATTTTAATGCACCTTCCACAGCGATTACATAATCAAGCCCACGTCCAAGATAAAACATGCTTTCACTGTCTTTAATCTTGTTTGCAACATCTTTTATCTTTTCATCATACTCCAGCATTTTTTGAATGCTTTGTTCCACTTCATACAGTTTTTTTATGTCTCTATCAGCTTCATCTTTTGTAATTTTTCCAAATTTATATGCAAAGTCTATTGCCATCAAGTTTAAAATTACCATTTGAGTAGTGTATGCCTTTGTAGAAGCAACGGCAATTTCAGGTCCTGCCCAAGTATAAATAACGTGATCCGCTTCCCTTGCTATCGAAGAGCCAACTACATTTGTAATTGCGACTACTCTTGCCCCATGTCTTTTTGCCTCTTTCATAGCCTCAAGCGTGTCTAAAGTTTCTCCAGACTGGCTTAACACAATAACCAATGCCTTATCGTCAATCACAGGGTTTCTATATCTAAATTCTGACGCAATGTCGACATCTACACGGATTCTTGTTTTTTCTCAATAATATGCTTTCCAGCAAGTCCCAGCGTGGTAAAGCAGTTCCGCAAAGCCACAATATAAATATCATTGATTCCATTCAAATATTCCCTTGTAAGCCCCTGCATCATCAAAAATTAATGTTATAATTTTTCATCAACTCTGCTGTTCAAAAGTTTTTACAAGTACTTCGGCTGTTCAAAAATTTCTTTTTCCATAAAAATACTCATATCCACCTTTAGAAGCGACTTCCAAATCCCACTCAATATGAGTTATGTCTCTTTTTATCTCATTTCCTTCTACATCCATAATTTTTACAGAATCTTTTTATTTCCACAATTTCATTATTTTCAATCAAATATACATCCCTAGTATATTTTTAAAATTGCAGGAATATCTGACGCAATAAAGTTTTCTCCATCTCCAAGCCCTACAATAAGCGGACTTTCCTTTCTTGCCGCAATAATTCTGTCGAGGCTCGTTCACAGACATAATTCCAAGTGCATAGGCACCTTTTATAACTTTTCAACAATTTCTTTACTGTTTCAAGCAAATCTCCAGTATAAAGCTCATCCAACAAATGTGCCACAACTTCTGTATCAGTTTCTGATTTAAACTCATACCCTTTTGTAACTAAATCTTTTTAATTCCGGATAATTTTTCAATGATTCCGTTGTGAACAACAACTAATGTTTTATCCTTGTTAAAATGAGGGTGTGAATTTTCATCAGATGGCTTACCGTGAGTTGCCCATCTTGTATGCCCTATCGCAACTGTCCCCTGAAAGTGGATCAGCTCATCAGCCAAATTCTGCAATTTTTCCAACTTTTTCACAATCTCAAATTTTTCATTTCCAGTATTAACAGCAATCCCAGCCGGAATCATAACCTCTGTACTCTAATTTTTTTCCAACCCGTCAATAACAAATTCACTGAGCGTTTTTCGCTCCAATGTAACCTACAATTCCACACATAATTTTTCTCCTTCATAATATAAAAATTACTAGAAAAATGTTACTATAATACCTTTGTAACTCCAATTACTCAGAATTTTTGTATATTATTAAGGTTGTAACCACCTAAAGAGCATCCGCCGATTATTTCGATAACTCTTTTCCTCGTCTCCTTTATCCATAATTTTATCCTAATTATTTTTAAAGGACTGGCGCTTTTTAATTTTTATTTTCCTAGTCAAATGATTATATCAAATTTTTATATCAATATGCTTATTTTGGCGACTAATTTACAAGTTTATCTCTAAGTATTCAGCCGATTAATTTTCTGAATACTTAAAGAATATGCCTTGCTGTCGTAATACTTTATAAAAAGTCAAGTAATCAACCAGTTCTTTTTCAATTTCTGCATTAAACTTTCCAATTCTGAAATTGTACTTAATGTCTTCAAAATTTTCGGATTTTTATCATTTCCTTTCTCTACATCGGAAATTCATTCCAAAAAGTATTATATTTTTCCATCAACATACGAAATTAATGTAGGTATTTTTATTCTTTCATCTGTATCTGGAAAAATTCTTTGGCAGTTTCTCTCGAACGGTAGTCAATTTTTATTTTATTGTTCAAGTCGCTGAATTTTTTTAGGAAAGGGACAGTTGCACGAGCAATCAGGGACAGTAAACTTGTGCTACAGCGATAATTGTAATATCCTTTGTCTATACTTTTTATAGCCTTTTTCAGTTTCTTCTGATAAAGAAATTTTTCTATAATTCTTAGCTGTTTTTCATCTTCCCGAGCTTCAGTAACTCAAATTTTAAAATAATCTTCAAATGTTCCCATTATTTTCACCTCACAAATTTTATTTTCTTTAAATATTGTATCACTAATAGGCAAGTTTGTGAAAGTTTAAAAATTTTTAATTCAAATTTTTTTAGGGAATGTGTTAAAATCAATGTAGGAGGAAATTTTATTATGTATAAAGCTGTTGTAAGCGATCCGGATGGGACGCTTTTAAATGAAGAACATAAGGTTAGTCCATTTACGAAAGAAACAATTGAATTATTACTGAAAAAGGAATAAAAATTTTATATTGCAACTGGACGGGGTTATGTTGGAGCAGAAATAATGGATGAAATTGGATTGAAGATTCCTTTGATTACATCAAACGGTGCCGAGTGTAGATGAAAATGGAGCAGAAATTTATGTCAACAATATTGAGCAGAAATATGTGGATAAAATTTTTCAATTAATTACAAATCATTCGATAAAGGAATAATTTTAAATGGATTCTCGGGTAATCATTGGTACGTAACAGAAGATGCGGAGATTATTTTTATACACAAAAAGCCAAATAGAAAAGCAATATCCGAGCAGATTGAGTGGAAAGAGTTTAAAAAAACTTGCTTTTTACAAAAATATTTTTCTAGGCGAACACGAAAAATTGCTGGAAATCGAAAAGGAAGTCAGAAAAGTTACGAATGCAGAAGTCAATATCGTATTTGTAAATGAAAAAAGTCTGGAAATTTTTTTCAAAAAGACTGCGATAAAGTCTATGCTGCAGGTTTTTACTTTAAGAGATGGACTTGCATTAAAAGATGCTGTTTCATTTGGAGATGGATTTAACGATTATGATTTAATAACTCAGACTGGACTTGGTTTGCAATGAAAAACTCAATTTACAGATTGCTTGAAAAATTAACAGATACTGAAATTATCAGTAATGCTGAAGATGGGATGGCTAAAAAAAGTAAGGGAATTATTTAATATTTAATAAAAATTATTTAAAGAAATAAAATAGAAAGTGAAGGGAAATAATGAGTAAAATTGCATTGGTTGTAGATGATACGCCATTTATTAGAGAGGATATAAAGGATATTCGGAAGATCAAGGGTACGAAGTATACAAGAGCAAATGATGGCTTGAAGCTGTGGAAATGTATAAAAAGATAAATCCTGCAATTGTAACGATGGATATAAATATCTTAAGAATGCATGGATTAAAAAGCCACACAAGTAATTACAGACTTTGACAAGGAAGCCAAAATTATGATTTGCAGTACAATGGTTTATGTTTCCAAATTATAGAAAATGGGAAAAAGAAGCTGGAGCAAAAGGCATTCTTATCAAAACACTTTTGATGAAGATGAATTTATGAATGAATTTTCAAAATTATTTTTTTGTAGTTTGTTTTTGTCTTTATAAATTTTTAATATAATGATTTTTTTATTTGTTTTAGTATTTATAGAAAATAGTTTAGTAAGATAAAATGTAAACTTAGAAAAGGAGAAATCAAATGTTTAAGGCTGTTGTAACTGATTTGGACGGAACACTTTTAAATGCAGAGCATAAAGTAAGTGAATTTACTAGGAAAAACAGTAAAACTGCTGTTAAAAAAGGAATTAAGTTTTTATATTGCAACTGGAAGAAATTATTTAGAGAGCAAAGGAGGCTATGGATGAGCTTGGTGTACAAGTCCCTTTGATTACTTCACATGGATCTAGCTTTTGATGAAAACGGAAATGAGATTTTTTTCAAATAAACTAAAAAGAGAATATTTGGATAAAGTTCTGAATATTGATTATAAGTCATTTGGGAAAAGACATTATTATAACTGGGTATGCGGACCGAAACTGGTTTTGTTACAGAAGATTTGAGAGAATATTTTTATAACAAGAAGCTGACAGGACTAGATACCCACAACAGATTACTCACTGAAGAATTTAAAAACAAGACTTTTACAAAATCTTTTTCCTTGGAGAGATCACGACGAATTACTGGAACTGGAAAATGAGATAAAAAAGAGTGGTGGGTGAGAAGAATATAAGTCTTTTTATTTTGCAAATGAAGGAAGTCCGAGGTTTTTCCTGCAGATTGTAATAAAAGCGAAAAGCGGCAGAGTAGTGCTGGAAAGAGATGGATTAACATTGAAGGACGCTGTTTCATTTGAGGGATGGACTGAATGACTATGACTTGATAACTCAAACAGGGCTTGGATTTGCAATGGAAAATTTCGATTTGTTATTGCTTGAGAAATTGACAGATACAGAAGTTATTGAAAGCAATGCGAATGATGGGATGGCTAAAAAGTTCGAGAAATATTTGATTTATAAGATTGAAGAAAGAAGGAAAACTTATGTATAAAGCAGTTATTAGTGATTTGGACGGAACTTTGCTAAGCAGAGGTCATCACGTTACTAAATTTACTAAAAATGTAATAAAGGAAATAATAAAAAGGGAATAAATTTTTATATTGCCTCGGGCAGAAGCTATGATCAGATCGGATATGTGACTGAACAGCTTGAAGTGAAAGATTCCAGTTATAGCAGCAATGGTGCAAGAATTTTTGATGCAGATGGAAATATGATATATGAAAAAGGGATTGTCAAGATAGCGAGCAAAAAGCAATATTAGGGCTGGATTACGAAAACATCGCTGAAGGTTCGCATCTAAACATTTTTCAGGGGAATGACTGGATTATTACAAAGGGAACGGCTCAAAAAGTGTATGACAGGATTTCGAGAGATGTAAAAGTTGACTTTAAGGAAGTTCCAAAAGATGAACTAAAAAAATTTGGATATATTAAAAATATTTTTACATTGGAGACCATGAACAGCTTACCAACTTGGAAAAAGCTATCTTGAAAATAACAGACGATGTAAATGTCATCTTTGTCAGTGATTACTGCATGGAAATTATGGCAAAAGGTGCAAACAAAGGAGTGGCAGCAAAATTCCTGCTAGAAAGGGAAGGCTTGGAATTAAAGGATGCGGTAGCCTTTGGAGATGGAGAAAATGACTTTGAAATGCTTACAATGGTTGGAAAAGGCTTTGCAATGGGAAATTCTATTGACAGGCTAAAACTGCTGCCAAAAAGATTTTTGAATTCGTTGGAGAAAATACGGAAGACAGGGGAAGCTGTGAAATTGCAGGAACTGTTTTTGAAAGAGCGAAAAATATTTAATTTTTCCGGAAGAAGAGTAAAATTAGTGTTAAAAAATAGTCTTTGTTTGACAAAAAGTTCTAAATAAATTTTGAAATGATCGTTATATAATAAATAGTAGCGATTATTTTTATTATTATTAGCACAACCAAAACAATATTTCTATTGATTATGCCATTAGTGTTTTTCTAATTTTTAATGAAATCGCATCCACATCATACTGTTTTTCCCAGCTCAACTGAGAATTATTCTTCAGAGTCATAATAGTACCAACTCCTATCATAGTCGCATTATCAGTGCAATATTCCATTTTTGGAAAATGGACTTCTATTTGATTACCTTCATTAGTTTGGATATTTTTAAATTCGAAAATTTCTCACTGAAGCCTTCTATTTGCTGAAACCGCCTGCAACAAGTATCGTTTTTCACATCCTTTTCCTTCACAGCCATCAATATTTTTATCACTACAAAACATTTACAATAATTTCCTGAAGAGATTTTTGCAATATCTTCTTTTTGAAATAACATTACCCTTCATCTTTTGAGTTTATTTACATAATTAGTTATAAAAGTCTTTATTCCACTAAAACTGAAGTTGTAGCCGTCAACTTTTTGGTTTTTATTTTTAAAAATATCTTCTCCATTTATTGACAATTTATCTATATGCGGTCCTCCTGGATATTCTAATCCCAATATTCTTTGCAATTTTGTCATAAGTTTCTCCAACAGCATCGTCTAATGTTTCGCCAAACAAATCAGTAATTATTTTCCTATTCTCTTCATAAATATAATACAAGTTTGTATGCCCGCCCGCACAACTAGCGATATTGCGGGTAATTTTACATCATTGTCAATAAAACTTGAGAAAATATGCCCGTTAATGTGATTTACTGGAGTAGTGGAATATTGTTGGCGTAACTCAGGATTTTGCAAACATTAAGCCTACGAGCAGAGAGCCGATAAGCCGGGAGTATTTGTTACAGCGATGTAATCAATGTCACTTAATTCACAGTTTGCTTTTCCGGAGCTTCAGTAAATACTGGTAAAATATTCTCAATGTGATGCCGTGAGGCAATTTCGAGAACTACTCCGCCAAATTCCTTATGAATATCTATCTGAGTAGAAATAATATTGCTTAAAATCTTTTTCCCATCTTCTACAACTGCAACGGAAGTTTCATCACAGGATGTTTCAAATGCAAGTATTTTTCATAGTTTTCTCTCTTTCTTCTTTTGTTTTCCATTTTTCAATTTTTAATTATCATATTCCTTAACAATTTTTGTCAAATACAGTTTTTACTGAAATTTCCGTCATACAATCTGCATATTTCTCGGAAATTTATCATCTCCATAAAGTGAATGTGGCGGACAGTTTGGATGTTTAGCAAAAATGTACTTTTTCAAAGGAAAAATAATTTTGGATCAGTTGGTCCATACAAAAGTTTTGGCTTTTTACGGCTCTAGCTATATGGAAAGGGCCCTGAATCGTTTACAATTCTTTGCTTTGGCATATTTTAGTAATATTCCACTTTCCTTAAAAGAAATTTTTCCCACACAAATCAACCACTCGTCCACCTGCATCAGCTTTTACAACATTCTCATCTTCTTTTTCCACCAATCACAAAAATTCTTAACTTTTCATTATTTTTACAAATTTACTTTTCATTTTCTAAATTTTTTGCCAGTTCATCATAATAAAGGCCACTTTTTCGTAAATTTAGAAGCTCCTGGAGCTAACACAAAAATAACTTCCGTCTTTCAAATTATATTTTTGTACAAATTCTTCTTCCATTTCTTTTATCAATATAAAATTCAGTTATCCCCAAGACCATTTTTATATTTTTATCAGAAAAACTTATTCCCAGTTTTTAATGCAGTAAAATAACTCTCAACAATTGTCAATCTGCATTATATGTAAATAAGTTTTCGCTTTCACAGTATAGTTTTCCACCATTTCCTCTTTTTTATATCGGCAATACTGAGTATTCTTGTTTGCAAGGCTTTTTCCAATAATTACGGAAAGAAATTTGGAATGTAAATCAATAACGTAGTCATAATTCTCTATTTTCAGTTTATTTACAATATCTTTTTATAGTTTCTATCTTTGCTTTTCTTTTTTTCTCAAAAATTACCAAATTCTAATTTCGAGATTCAATAAAGTGCTTCAGAAAAAATATTATAAACTATAAAATCTATTACAGCCTCCGGATATTTCTCCTTAATTGCTCACTTATCGCTGGAGTTATGAAAGAACCACATCTCCAAATGAACTAAATCTTATTATTAATATTTTCATATTTTTCCTTTTTCTAAATAAATCGGCATTTCACTCAGTTCCTTTAATAAAAAGCAAATGCAAAATTTGAGTAAAATAATGACCGTATATTTTAAGTTTGATTTTGCTTTATTCATATTTTATAATTTAAACCTGCTATTAGTCAAGCATTTTTCGTTATATGCTCCCGAATCTATTTTAATATCAAACCAATAAAATCAAGTAATGTTCGGATTTGAGCATCATAGTCCGTAGCTTTTTAAGTTCGATTTTTAAAGTGCATTATTATAAAACATGCAGTCAATAAAACTAACTACATTTCAATAATTTTTAAACTAATCTGCTAAATGTCTGAATAACTGGAGCATTTTCACACATTTCTACTAATAATGGTACAATTCTAGTAAAAATGCCCGCTTGCATTATGCTTTTTCAATAGCTTCGTTAGACTTCCATTCTTCAACAAATACCAAATGGTTTTCCTTTTTCTGTATTTTTCTTTGCAAATGGTGAAAGGCACATCCCTCTTCTGCACGGCTTTTCCTTTATAAGTTCATTACAAAGTTTGATAAAAATCAGACAATTTATCATTTTTCACTTCAAAACTTGCTAATATATGAATCATAAACTGCTCCTCTCTAAAATTTTTATTAAAGACATTATTTATATATACCTACAATAATCACAAGTATGACTTAATTAATATAGTGGTGCCCTGAAGAAGATTCGAACTTCCGACCCTACGGGTAGTGAACCGTATGCTCCAGTCGCTGGAAATATCTAGGCATTTGGTGGCGGGGAGCTGGATTTGAACCAACGACCTTCGGGTTTATCGGCCCGACGAGCTGCTACCACTGCTCTATCCGCGACAATGAAAGTTTGTTATTACAGTGGTGCCTCGGGCCGGACTTGAACCAGCACAGGATAAATCACAGGATTTTTAAGTCCTGTGCGTCTACCGATTTCATGCTCAAAACGGCTTATTTTATAAAAAGTAAACTTACAAATAACATTATATAGTATTTTCCCTTATTTGTCAACCTCAGAATACTCTTTTTAGTCTAAAAACAAGAATTGCGAAAGCTCTTTTTCTAATTTTTCACTTATTTGCATTGGTACTTAAGTAATTTTAATCTATTGGTTTATTGCTGTCATAAAACGAAAAAGCTATTCTAACACCTAGATTATTACTGGATATTAGAATAGCTTATTTTTATTAACTCTTTAATTAGTGGATTATCTTGTGATTTGTCTCCCCGTCTATCTGAATTATTACACTTTGAATATTTGGAAAGTTCTTTAATATTGTATTTGTCACCTTTGAGAAAAATCCGTTAAACAATTCGGTATCTAGGGATTTGTGATGGCGCATTTACTTCACAACTGTTGTATTTACATTATCAATTCTAAGATTATATGCGCTTCTAAATTTCATGTCTTCCGTAATATAGTTTGGAATTTCTTATGATTCCATTTGTAAAGTCACCTTCTATAGGTTCATTTGCCGTGGGACTGTAATTTCCTTTCACTGTAACTGTCTTTGTAGCAGGATCATACACAAAGATGGAAATTTTATTCTGAGCTTCTTCTTCTTGTGTCGTTTCCTGCACCAGGTTTTTATCCACCTCTACATGAATCTTGCTCCTATACCTTCTGTCATAACGATTTACAAGAACAACTGCTACTGTTCCAGCAATGTTACAAAAGATTTTTCAGTTACTCTTTTTAGTTTTTCCTTATTTAAATTTTTCTTGTTTTGCATAAATTTCTCCTAATTTGGATAATATCTTTAATCTCCTCCATTTTAACTAATAAATTTAAATAACATTTGAGATTAAAGTAACATAAAACAGAAACTTTTTAGTTTGATTTTAAAAATGTTTTATAAATTATCTAAAAATTTTCTTATTGCATCACCAAATGCCAGCACCTTGCTTTCCTGTCCTTCGATGTCAGTAATGTGATAAATCAGAATAATTATTCATAAATCCCTAATTCTACAAGTATTGACGGCGAGTTACTCCCACAGGCACTTTTGCTGAAAGTTTGCTCCAAAAACTCCTCTTCTTCCTAAGTCCTGTTAAATTTATAAGTCCATCTAGTACGAGATTCTGCTATAACACGACTTGTTTTTGATTTTTCTATAAAAATATCATTTAGTATGTAGTCTGAAAAATGGAACATCCCGTAACTTCCGTCAACTCTATTTTTCAGATTTTTCTTACTTGCTGACGCACTGCTTCACAGTCTTTCTTGCTAAAAATAATAAACTTCTGTTCCGTTCGCTGACGAGGCGAACTTGAGTTCAAATGAATACTTATAAAAGTCTGCATTTGCATCATTTCCGATTTTTCGCTCTTGTATCTAATGGTACAAAAAGTCTGAATTTCTTGTCATTATAACGTTTCATAATCTTGTTTTTAAATTGTTAGCCAGTTTTTGTTGCTACTTGTAACGCTATATCACTTTTCATTGCTAGCCATTTCCTCTTTGCACACGATCATATCCTCCATGTCGCATCCACAACTATCGTGTATTTTCTATTTCCTCTTGGAGCTGGTGTTCTTTGAGGCTGAGATGGTGTCGTGCCTGCTGTCTTGTATTTGGTGTAATATCGACTGTCTTTGCGGTGCCTGTGAGTAGCTGTTTTGCGTTGCTTCTCTTCCTCCGCTGAGCGTTACAGAAATTCTCCATTTCCGCTTGCAACTTGATAAGTAACAGACGGTTTCAAATAAACATATACAACAACCATTCCATTATTTTACTGTATATATTCTGCTTATATACTGGTCATTCCCTAGTTATGTGCGTAGGCGCTCCTAGCCCTATTTCACTATCCGGAAGCTCAACATCAATATTTCCTCTGCACCTACCTTTGTAACTGACGCATTTGGGCAATCTGCCCTTGTTCCTAAATGTCCCTATAACTTTTCCATTATTACGATGCATTTTCCAAAGTTTCAGAAAATGTAACTGCCTACAAAAAATAACAGAAAACAACAATATTCTTTCATTTTTCCTCCTATTTCTTATTATAAATATCTAATACTAATTTTACTTTTTCATTTCTGTCTATTGCAGATTTTTAGAACTGTCATTCTTGCATTCTTATCTATCTTCATTTCCACAGTTTCCGTAAAATATTTACGATTGTTCCTTAGTATTCCTCAACCGTCGTTATTTTATCTCCGACTTTCAAACTTTCTAGCAGTTCAGCCTTCTGTCTTTTTCTTTTGTTTTGCAAAATATGTTGGTAAGTAATATGTGATAGCTACATAATTAATATTACCCCAATTTGTGTTTTTATCCATTTTTATTCCGTATAATTTGCTATACTTTCCTCCTTCTATAATTTTTAAAATCAATTTTAATTATAGCATAATTTAAGTTTTGTTTCAATTTTTCTAAAATAATTATAGTTTTTATATGAATGTATTTTTCAATAATTTTATTTTTAAAGTAAAAATTAAGTATATTTATTTCATTGTATTTTCCAATTTATATAGTTATCAAGACAAATCTATTTTTCCAAAATCACGACATTCTATAGTTAAATTCATTAAGTTCCATAAACTTCTAACGCTTTTATTTTTCTTCGGTTTTTAATAATATCTTCGTATTTTTCGTATTATTTTTATATCTGTTTTTGTTTTTGATTAATATATTTTTATCACTTTCTTAGCCGTTTCCTCACCCATTTCTTCCCAGCATACCTCACTATGCATTGTGTTATACTAATAAGCATATATCTTCCAGACTATCCCCATATGTTTTACCAGAAAATCAACATTGGAATAATCCTTCCCATCTGACTGAATACTAACAGGTGTATTGTCATCCTTATGTTTCATAAGCAACGTATTCATTTGAAGCTCTTCCTGTACTTTTCAGAGTCCTTTCTCATCAGTTCCAGTCTTTCTTTGTCTACCTTCAACTTTTTCCTATTATGCTGGCTTCCTTCTGAATATTTGCCACATTGTTGCAGATGAATGTTCCACTCACAGGGCACTGAGTTCACGATAAGTTATATGTTGTTTACATTGCTGTGGGGTAATGCTTGAATTTTCATCCATTGGCTTTAATGTTGTTACAGTACGCCCTTTCAGTATAGGAACACTCCACCTTTTTCTAATTTCATATTATCGGGTCTATGAGAACCTTTAGTTCCATCTTACAAAAATTTAAGTGAGTAAATTAATTAATAGACCTGTTCGATAACTTATAGTTCAAAATTATAAATTGCACAAATTAACGAAAATCTCGGGGCAGAATTTTCTTCTCTTGTTTCTATAACGTATAGACACTATCCTAAATCTCTTGATATGTCTGTTCACATGTTCTATATAAATTCTACGTCTTGAAATAATTGAATTGTATTTCTTGTCCTCATAGTTAATTTATGCTTTTTGTCGATTTTTAGGGCACCAGGCTGTTGCCGTGTATCTTATCTATGCCTATGTATCCCTTGTCGGCAATTAAAGGACATCTTTTGAAAAATGCACAGCTTCTGCAGGAACAACTGAAGTCATGAAGCTCCATGCGAAAACGAGACGTTGAGTATCCTTAAATCCTTTTTCGTCTGCCACTATCTGAGCCTTTATCGTGTGCTTTTTCTTTTTCACGAGTAGTATTTCCGCTGTTTTTAGGACGCTCAATCTCGCATTCTGCTAGCATCAACCAGCGACTTCTATCTCAGTGTCACGACAAGTTCCGCTTTTTGGGCGAAAAACTCCTCGCTTTTTATCAAGATGTTTTCAACCCATTTAATGCACTCACAGATGGTACTTTTTGCAACACCGTAATCAAGGCGATATTTTTCCATGGTTCTATCTCACGATAATATGACAGCATAATTACAAGCCTGTCGAGAACAGATAGTTTTGGCGGATGTCCACCTCTTAAATGTTCAATTCTGTATGATTCATTCAAAAGTTTCAACATTTTTGTCAAAGGTATTTTTAATGCCAAAAAATTTTCTGATAGTTTTTCTTCTTTAAGTTTTTATTCTTTCAACATTGTTTATCATTTTCATCACCAGTATTATTACACCCTGATATTGATATTTATACAAGGTTATCGAACAGGTCTAATATATTTTCCAGCTGTTTTTCCATTCCTTCCATTCTTTCGGAGTTACTGTTGCCAAATCAAAATCTTTCATAAAATCATACGGATCTTCATATTTTTCAAGCGGAGTTATGTCTATTAATTCTTTTTGGTGCTACTTCATTTGTCAATTTTCCAGTCTATTCCGTGATATAATCTTATTTTTGGCGTATATTATCGACATATACATGCAAGTAAAATTCATAGTTTGGATTACTATCATTTGAAAATTTTCTTGCTACTTTCTGTTCCATCATCCCATCTATCGCTTTTTTCATTCCATCAATATCTTTATCTGCCAAAGCACTTAAAAATTCATAGTGCAGTTCTCCATATTTATAATAACTGTCTTTTTCAATGGTTTTTCCAAATATGCATCACATCTTTTTTACTTCTTCAAAATCTCCTCTTATTGCATGAAGAATTACACGATTAAGAAAAATAATCCATAATCATTTTTAAATATCCATATTTATTTTTCACTGTCATAATCATCAGGCATTATCATATCAATATTATTTTTGAAAAATGTTACTAAAAATCTGGATTATTAGACATAAACATTTCAAAAATTTGAGTTGGGTGAGTAAAAAGCATGCCAGTCTACCTGTAGAGTGATTCTTAGTTTCCCAGCTATATGTAATTTAATCTATGTTCTTCTATTTTTTCTATTAATAAGATTTTTAGATGATATGCCATTATGAAATCTAGAAAGATTTCTCATAGCTCCAAATTGATTCCCTGTTGATTATATAGTATAATGTATCTTGTGTTTTCTTCTTCATCTAAATATTCGACTAACTTTTATATACCCTTTTTCATATCTTTTCTCTCCTACTAATATGTTCTTCATAGTTTTTCCTCTCTTCATTATATATATTAGTAATTTTTGTTGGAATAAAAATTAACTCTCCTGTTTTTATCACCAACTAAACCAGTATTTATTTTACCTATTAATAGCGCTTTTCGATAAGCTTTTCTTGTTTGGTTTTTGTATCTAATTTATCTAATACATTATCTGCAATCGGGAGACATCTGCCTCGTTCCACCTACCACCTTTATTTGATACACTCATATTTCACGATTTTTGCAATCTGTTTACTATCAAGTACCCAAATTTCTCAGTATTTCTGAATACATGGTCAAATCCATTGTTGATATTTTTGATGCACTTATATTTCTATTGAGTCTGTAAAAAGCAGTTGAATTTATCTCGTCAGTAAATCCGGAATGATAATTTTGAGAAGATATATTTTTCTGTGTTTTCTACCAGTCTCGATATTGTCCTGGTAACAGAAATTTATAGCATTTACTGTGTTTCCTTATTTTGCTAATATTTTTAGAAAACAGACAGCCTTAAAATTTCCCGGACTGTCTGATGCTTTGATTTTCATTTTGCTACATTCAAAGATACTTTATATTGTTTAATGCAACACTTTCCCTTTAACCTCTCATTAAAGCAATTGAAAAATTCTTTCATTTCTTCATTTCTGCTTCTTATTAAACATTTTATCCAGTCCCAGTTCTATTAAAGACTGTTTTTCTCTTTCAATAATATACTCATCTACGCTTTCTTTTCCCTCTTTTAATTTTTCTTCGAGTAATAAGGCTTCATTTAAAGTATCCTTAAAATATTGCCTTTCTTTTTTTCTTCCTGTGAAAGCTTTTCATATTCTTCTTTCACTTTAGCAGTATACGAGCAATATTTTGTCATATTCCTTAAATCTTACGCAAATGTTGTTGCTTTTATTATATATTCATATATTTTAGTCCAGTTTCCATAATTACGATAAAAACTCCACATACTCATCTTTATTTTCATATTTTTCAAACCATTTATATAAATCATTTCTTATCACTTCTAATATATTTTTCCATATTATTTTTTTATCTCTTCCTCATCTTTAAGTTCCCACCAGTAATCACTTTGATACTTTAATCTTCCTAATCTTCCTCCCTAATATTGCATCTTTTAATATACCACAATATATTGGTTGATATAAGATAGTTTACTGTCATACTATCATAATGTCTCTGAAAATTTCAGACATTCCAATAATCCTAATTTATTCATTCTATAGAAATTTATTGTTCCTTTCTTTTTTTAAAACCATCTTCTTTTTAACGAGTTTATCAAAATATTCCTTAAAAATATTTCTTATAAATTTCATTAAATTCTTTTGTTGTTAATTCAGCCATTTCTATTTCCTCCTTATTTTTATTCCCGAGACAGTATGTTTCTCTTTCTTTAATATTCCATTTGACTTTTCTTACTATATCATCTATTACTTTCTCTTTCTTTAGCATTTGTTCCTGTACCGTTTTTCCTAAACTCTGACCTCTTGCATCTATTATTACCCTCTGTACTGATTTCTTTAGGTAGTTCATTTGCTCTCTGTATCGCCTGTTTTCCTATTACACTGGTCATATTGTCATAATTCTTTACTAAATAGTTTTTATTTCAAAACTTTCAAATAAATCACTTTTATTATTAATTAATATTAACTCTGATTCCATTATCGGGTCTTACGAACCTTTTTGTTCCATATTTTTGCTGTTTTATTTATTTTATAAAATTCCTGTACTTCTATTTTTCATGTCTGAATTATTTTTCATAGGCTTCTTGCAGTTTTTGTCAAATCTTTTTCTGACTGCTGATACGATACCCTTCCATTATTTGTTACTTTATTTTTCTAATAGACTGTCAGGGTGTCACGAATGTCTTTTCTGATTTATTCCTCCCGATTTTTCTAAAAAATTTTCACTAGCAGAATTTCTATTAGAATCTGTTTTCTGATTAAGACTTTCTTTATTACTGTTATGATTATTACTTCACGAGAATGTAGAGTTCCCTTCCTTGCCTATTATAAGCTCAGTATTTTTCAACTGTTCCAACATGAAAGTTACTTCTTTCTCCAACAACAGATATGCTACTGGTTATCTACAAATGCCCTGTTTCCATCTATTCTGCTCGCATTTATGGTTACTGATGTCATCCATCCATGCAGGACTTCTGTTATCAGTTTTTATATTATCATAGACTTTTCACTGTCTCCGCAACAAGTTTATGGCATTTAACATATTTTGCTGAAATTTCTATAAAATAGATAGTCGAATTTTTCGGACTGTCTTATGTTCGCAATTAAATCGATCAGTAATGACCCGCAAACGTATTGTTCATTTCCACAAATTCTTCATCAAGTAATATCGCCTTGTCATTCAGATAATGTATATACCCTTTTCATGTAGCATCACTCCTTTGCTTTCACTTAAGTTTTTCGAAGCTCTTCCTTTGGTACGCTTTATCAACAATATAACTTTCTTCATTGAGAGTACATCACTGGGGATAATGTAAATAATACATCTTCCAGCATTCCTATATTACAATTTTTCTCCTTCAGTTTTGAAAATTCGAGTTTATACTTTCTCCATAAGTTCTTGTTTTCGGAGGTTCTTCCTTCCTCATAAGCACCGTTATCAGCTTCATATCGATCAGCAACATAAGGATCAAAAATATTTATCACTTTTGGAAGGTCTTCTATATTTCTTATCTTATAATTTATCAGCTCATATGTTATTTTAAAATCATATTCCGGAGGAATCATCTTCCTTTTCTCTGAGACTTGTCTCCATATATAATCTCCGAGTATCGAAACTCCTTTTGTTTTATAATTTTTGTACGATAATAGCTCTTATTTACGAAATCCGGTAGCGCCCACGGAATCGCTATCTTTCAATCCTAAAGGTGCTTCAGTTCTGAGCAGTCCTTTCACTAACTCTCATGTCTTTTCTTCTATTGATTCAGTATCAATTTTCTACTACATTCTAATGCTTTTTCTCTATTTTTGCATAAATTTAGATATCCTCAACTTTTATTTTTGGCCTAATCACAGATTTCATCTGTATATTTTGATATCACTGAGTTTCTATCCAGCCAGTCAGTAAATTTGCTCTTTGCCTCTTCCTTTGGAAATTCATATATCACTTTAATTTCAGGTTTTGAAGTTTAGCTTTTGTTAGTTCTTTCAAATGTATTTTGCAGCCTTCCATTGCTTTTTGGTTTCCAATGAGGGGACATTTCTCTTCGCATCAATCAGATACAGTCATGACCATCCGCTACTTCAGTTCCATCAAATTTTTATTGAAATTCATTCCTCTGGGGTTAGTATTGTCATATCTTAAAGCCGAGTTACATTTTTCAGTCCATCGAGTCTGTTGCATCATGCTCGCTGTATTCCCCACTGAAATTCTTGTGACTTTGAGGCTTTCCTACGGGGTTTCAAATATATACTCAACTCCTCTGTTAGGGGTAGCATCACTTCCTCTTCCTAATTGGTTAAGCTCACTTTCAGTATAGACTTTTCTTCCAGTATAATATAAATCATTATTTGCTTTTAACTGAATTATTTTTCACCATTTGAGACCACTATTATCTTGAACACTTGAGTCATAGTTTTGGGTATTATTATCTTTATGAATATTTTCCTGTTTTGCAAATGGTGGCGACTTTGATTTGAGACCTTTCCTCCGCCATAATTTTCAAGATAACTTTTATTTCTGACAGTTCTTCCATTCCGCCTTTTTGCCATATCGTCAATTGCGTGTACGCTGGCGGTATATGTCCAGTATGTATACTTTCTATTATTTATAGTAGTGTTCCATCTATGATGATTTTCAACATTCTTGCCTTTTGACAGTTGATTATTTCATATTTGTTGTTATTTTTCAACAGCATTTGGTTTGGAAGGAACTTTGTATTCTAGTAGCGGAGCTTTTAAATTTTTAGCCATTTCCTCTTGTCTGTGCAATTCTTTCAACATTTCTTGTATAAGATATAGCTACTGTTGCTTGATGCTTTGTAGTATAAGTGGGCTTTTCAGAATATTTTTGAAGATATTACTGCATTTTCGAGAACTCGAAACTCATCAGCCCCCTCTTCAAAAATTATTGCTTCCTGTGTGCGGCTCTGCTTTCTACGGCTGTCATCTGTGACAAGTTTTTAGATTTAGTGGGATAATACGGGTATCTTAGAAGTTACATGTCCTACTGCCATATCTATGTGTTGAAACTAATAAATTTTCAGTCTTTTGACGTCAGTTAGCTTCTTCTGATGCCGCCATACTGTACCTCTTGGGTATCATCCGTCAAAATCTCCTACTTCCTAGCCCAATGTATACATACCGTATCTCTATACCTACTCAAGTCTCTTTTTAATTCCTTTTTATTGGATGCTGTATTTACTCCTAATCCATTCCCTTTGGAACTGCTTCTGTAGGAGTTGACGCAAAGTTCCTAACCGTCATTATATCCTACGGTTGTATACAATAATAGCGTCCTTTGCATATGTTCAAATTAAAGTAATGAAAGTTAATAAATCTCTTCTCTATTTACTTTTCTAAATTGTTCTCTTTTATTTACAAAATTATTTTTCAATAATTTCTCCATTTTTCCAAACCAATAGTGAGTTTATACTCCATTGCCTCAATATGTTTTTCTATACTTTCTTCTCCTTCTAATTTTTCTTCTAATTCATCTACTTCTTTTAATATAACGATTATAAAAAGTCATGTATGCTTTTTCTTCATGCTGAAGTTTATTGTATTCTTCTCTTGCTATCTATATTCTCCTGTATTTTTGAATATTTTTAAACTTTGCAAAAAGTAGTCGCTCTGAATAAATAGTTTATAAATGTCGGACTATACTCATCATTTTCTACTACTTCTTCAGTATCTAAATCTTCATATAAACAAGGGATTATTTTGTTTTTATTTCTTCTAAAAATACTTTTTCATCCCACTTTTCCATCTTTTCTTCTCCGTCAAATCTACAAATTCTGTCTGAGCCACCATTTCCTGTAGATTTTTCATTATGTAACTATATATCGGTATTAGTGCATATTCTACTTAATTCATGATAATATCTGAAAAACCTATATATTCAAAATAATCCTGGTTTATTTAATTTAAAAATCTCCTGTTCCTTTCTTTTTATATCCGAAATCTTTCATAGGCTTATTAAAAATTTCTTTAAATATTTTCTTATATAGTCCATTATATTCTTTTTGTTGATAATTCTTCCATTTCTTCTTCCTTTCTATTTCATATTATTATATCTAGATTTTATTGTTCATTAGATTTATCTATTATCTCGGATAGTTTTCTTTTTCTTGTACAACTGTAATTCCTTGACCTCTTGCATCAATCACAATATTTTGTTTTGTAACAGTCAGCGGAAAGATTCTTTCTTCTTTGTTCCGCTTTTATTTAACTATGTATTAGCCATATTGTCATAATTCTGCAGTTTATAATTTTTCATTTCAAAACTCTCAACAGGAATATTGTTTTTAATTTTATATTATCAGGTCTAACGGTCCATGTAGTCCCATAATTTGCTGACTCTTTACCCAAGATAACTTTCTTCGGGATAATATTTCAACATGTTGCAGAACGTGTTTTTAGTTGTACTCCTTTTTGATTAGCCTCTTTTTCAAATCTATCGTTTTCATTATCATAAATTGCAAAATTAATTGTTATAAAATTTTATTTACTATAATAGGTTCAGTATCAATTAAAATACAGATCGAAATAAAAATGACTATCTCAAAAATCAATTCCGAGACAGTCATTTCGTGATTAAAAATGATTATTTTAGATCCTAGAATTAATTTAGTCAATTAAGTTAGTTAATAAAGTTATTATTTTTCTGAAATTGCATCTACTCCTAGCAATACTTTTTCCTTCAAGTATTCAAAGCGATGCTCCTCCTCCAGTTGAGATATGCGAGATTTGTCAGCAAAATCCTAATTGGATAGTATGCATAAGCATGAATCTCCACCACCGATGATTGTTTTTAGCTCAGAGATAATTCTGCAATTGCTTTACATACACCAATTGTCCCTTTTGCGAGTTTTCCATTTCAAATGCTCCCATTGGTCCGTTCCATACTACTGTTTTTGCACCAACTAGAGCGTCTGAGAATAATTTGATAGATGCTTCTCCTATATCTAATCCCATCCATCCATCTTCGATAGCGTCTACAGAAACTGTTTTAAATTCTGTATCATTTTTAAATTCTTTTTGCTACAACTGTATCAATTGCAATAACAGTTCAACATCTTTAGCTTTTTGATTAATGGGCGGCCAATTCTACTATCAGCTTCTAGCAACGAAGAACCTGTGTTTTTACCTTCAGCTTTTTAAGAAAGTAAACATCATTCCTCCACCGATAATTCACTTTATCAGCTTTATCCAATAAATTTTCGAGTTACCAATTTTATCAGAAACTTTGCCCCTCAGAGTACTACCAATGGTCTTCGGGGATTATCAACTTCTCACCAATAGATTCGATTTCTTTTTCTACAAGGATCCTACTACTGATTCTTTGATGTTTGAAGCAATTCCACATTTGAAGCGTGTCATGCTCTATGTGCAGTTCGAACGCATCATTTACAAATACATCTCAAGTGATGCCCAGTATTTTTCCTAATTCGGGGATCATTTTTCGATTCTTTTTACCGTCTAGAGTCTTCAAATCTAGTATTTTTCAAACATTAGGATTTCTCCATCTTTTAACTCAACTAACTGCTTTTCCTAAAAATTGCTCCTCTTGTTCTGCGAACAAATTTAGCTGGTTTTCTAAAAGTTCTTCTAATCTTTTTCTGACTGGCGCTAAAGTTTTTGATCTTTTTATCAGCTTCTTCTTTTACTTTCCCTAAGTGAGAGAATGCGATTACTTTTCACCATTTTTCCAAAATGTATTTCAAAGTTGGCAGCGCTGTAATTCTATTATCATTCGTAATAACTCCATCTTTTATTGGTACATTGAAATCAACTCTTACTAATACTTTTTACCTTTTACATCAAGTCTTTTCAAAGTTTTTAGCCATGTAGTTATATCCTCCTAAAATTTATTCATAATATCATTTCTTCCTATTTGAATTATACCACTCTTTAAACTGCATTTTCAAGTTATTTAGCACACAAAAGATTCAGAAAATTTTCATGCTCAAAATATTTACTATAACCAAGTTTTAATAAGTGATTTTTATATAATTAAATTGTACAAATCTTAGATATTCACTCTACAGTAGATCGGCTAAAATGATAAAAATGACCTATAAATAAATTTGAGAATACTCAACCGCTTTAAAAATCGAACTGTTAAAAACCGGAATACATCTACTGCCTAAAGAAAAACAATGTAGTTTTTAAGTTTTGAGCTTCAAAGCGGCTTTTGTATGTCTAAAACTTTTCATTCTTAGTATTCAAAGTAGAATAAACATGAGTATAAAATTCTATTCAGAAAATAATTATGACGTACAATGAAAATTTTTAAAAGAGGAGAGCAGAAATGTATAAAATATTTGAAGATGTAGTACAAAACATAAGAGGAAAAAGTTTTGTGATAAAGGGCATCAGGTATGATTCACGTAAAATTGAAAAAAGATTTTGTATTCGTAGCGATGACAGGAAGCACCGTAGATGGGCATGACTTTTATTCAAAAAGCCATTGATGGCGGTGCAAAAATGATTATTTCGAAAAATATTGACACTAGGGCAGTACCAAAGTGCCAGCGACGTAACTTTCACTACAAGTTGAGGCATGCGAAAAAGCTTGGAATAATCGCCTCAAACTACTGCGCTATCCGCAGGATAAAATAAAAATCATCAGATTACAGGAACAAACGGAAAAACTACATCAAGCTTCATTACGGAAAACATTACAGGAAAAACTGCGGAATAGAACAACTGGGAGACCATATGACTGGGATAAAGTTTGAAACAATAGATACAACTCTGAATCGTCAGGCTGATAAAACTGATTGACAAAAGTGTAAAAAGCGGAGCCGACTACTTTATAATGGAGGTAAGTTCCCATGCACTTGAAATCGGACGATGTTGACATGCTAAAATTTGATTCTGCAATTTTACGAGACTTTGACCGGGATCGTTGGACTTCCATAAAACAATGGAAAACTATTTTAATGCCAAGATATTTTTCAATGCTAAGAAATAATAAAAATCATACTGGCAGTGGAATAATCAGCATTGACGATGAATACGGAGCAAGAATTTATACGGAAAACAACACTGAAAAACTTCATTTCCATAAGTAGTAAAAATGAAAGATGCTGACATCAGGGGTGATATCTGAACTACACAAATAATGGATGAAAGGTCAAAAATAAAGCCTAAAAACTATTTAGAAAAATACGGAAAAACTAAAAAATACGAAAATGTATACAGATTTGAAATTGATCTAGTCGGAGGTACTAACTTGCACAATATTCTAGAGGTGCACTAAGCTTCAGCGTTATCATTAGGAATAGAAATGGACTTCATTGTCAAAAAGCTGCAAACTATGCCAGCAGTTCTGGAAGATTTGAAACTATATATAATGCATGGATGTACGGATTAGCAGTGGATTTTTGCACATACCGACGACGGTCTTCTGAATGTTGGAAAAAACCTGCAAAACAAATTACCGATAACCGGGTTATAACAATAGTTTGGCGCAGGCGGTGACAGGGATCACGAAAAACGTCAAAAATGGCGCAAAACGCCATAAAGTTCAGTGATTTCATCATTTTAACCTCAGATAATCCACTACGAAAAATCCACAAAATTTTTGGCAGATATAGAAAAAGGGCTTATAGGCGATTCCCTTTTAACAGATACCTTATCATTGCCGACAGGGAGAGGGCAATAAAATATGGAACACAAATGCTGGAAAAGGGGCGACAGCCTTTTTAATCGCAGAGAAAAGGACACGAAACATACGCGGATAATTGGAACTGATTCATTTTGATTGACGGGAAGTGTAGAGGAAGCACTGGAAACAAAAATACAAGAGAGCTAACGCCTCTTCTTTACTATATTCTTTTTACACTGAACCCATAAAAATAGAAATTATATTTTTGTCTGTTTGCTGATAAATAGCATTAATCTCTTGTAAAAACGCTGTCAGCTGAATCTGCTATTTAAACGGAAAATATTATACAATCCATGTAATAAATTACTTTTTACGAATAGAATAACAATTCCTAAAATCAATCCACAATTTCGAATTTGCCTTGCCTCCTTTCTCCCATGCACTAATAATTAAAATCTGTTTTTATATTTATTTATTTCAATTGAGATGATATTCATGTTATTTGCGTAAATATATCTGAATACATCATTCAGCCTGCTGTTTGGCACAATTACAAAAGAACTCCCATAATTGCTCAAAAGTCTGCGAATTTCTCTAAAAGTTTCTTTCCAATGTGAGTAAAATTTCATATTTGCTAATACGCTCTGTCACATTTGTCGAGCAACTTTCCAGCATGACTTTTTATATGGAGGATTGGAAAAATAAATTCATATTTCCCTCAATATTTTTATATTTTTCATTTAATGGCGTTATTTTTGCCTCAGATTATTTTATTTCTATATTTTTCTAATGTTTCATGACATCCTTCTGACCTCAACTGCAATAATCCTCTCCACCCATATCAATTTCCAGAGTGTCGGGCTCATTATACCGCCCATCCTGCTCCTATTTCCAAAATTACGCTTTTTCTAGTCTTTGGATTTTTATTCTTTTTACTAAAAGTATTTTTCTTAGAAAAAATTAGACAGAAACAGGGGCATCTTCTGTTATTTTCAATCCCTTTTCCTCAACTATCATATCATCACTTTTCGAGCATTTCAACGATATCCCATTATTTTAATTCCTCCTTTAGCAAAAGTAAAACAAAAACTACCCCAAATATTTTTATATTTGAAACAGTCTTTGAAAATATATATTTATTTAAATTTTGTGCAGAAAGCTGAATCCTCTTTTTCATGAACTGTAAATTTTGCTAATTTTATCGAGCTTAAGCGTATTTTTTATAAAATTTCCAGCTCCTTGTCTCGCATATTCATGTATGCCAGTTCCAGTCTTACGTTCTTTTGAATTTTTCAAATGTTGCCTGTGTGAGACGGTATTTCTGACGTTTTTTGTTATCAGATAGTATCACGAGTGTCATTTCTTTTCAAAGGATTCCGTCTTTTTCAGTGCAAATATCTGATTCATCAGTTCATCATTTTTCAATTCACGGAACTAGCATCTGGTTTAACCATTTTCTTAAAATCTTTCCTTTACACTGAATTTATATTTATCCTGTTTTTCCACTGTACTCCATGTAACTCTTTCCGCTTTCGTTCTGCCTTCAAATCCACGAACTTTTTGATGATTTTTGTTTTTGAGCTTCGGAAATAGTCAGTGTTATCAGAACATGGCTGACTTTTTGCAACGTTTTCGTTATTTGCATCCTTGCTCTGAATATATATAATGTAGTATCCAAATTGAGTTTTTATGAGGTCCGACAATATCTCTGCCTTTCCGCTCTTAGCTACGTTTGCAGATTCGAGGCCTGAAAAGCTGTGAAAGATCGGCTGTTTCTCTAAACTTCCACCATTATTAGCAGATCCGGATCTTTTTGAAAAATTCTTTCGCTTAAGCGCAAAGTTATCCTTATTTGTTGTTTCATAATATCTGAGCTTGCTTCTACGGTACTTCAAAATCTCCATCTCCTGCACGATATTCCTCTCCTATTACATAACCGCCTATGCTGTTCGGAATATTGTAGCTGTCTTTCTTTGCATTAAATTTTTGCTGCACTGTCACGGGCTTCATCAAGAGCTTATACGTATCAATCAGATGAATTATAGTATTTTTGAGAATAGTCTCTTGCATTGCTCCACGCCTGTCAGTTCGAGGATCGGCTCTTATTCCTGCCTTTTGCCTTGTTGGAAATCTTTACAAATTTATCAAGATTTATATCTTCAATGTTGCCTTTAGGTCATTTACAGCCTTATCTGAGTATCCTTGCTGAGTCTCATGAAACAAGATTTATCAACTGCTCGTTTACATCTTCATTTGTATATTTATAATCTCCATTTTGCTATGCAGATCGCTGTCATGCTGGCATATATTTTTCAAAGTCCTTGTTCTCGAATACAATCTTCTGTTTTCTCCTAGCCTTTGCAATATATGACTTTAAAAATCATGATATTCTTGTCCTGTGTCATATTTTTCCCTAATTTGTTCCTTCACGTCTTCAAAATCTGATTCGGAAAAGCTTGAGTATATTTATTTCTCTCGTATGCTTTTTCAATTTCCTCATCCATAACCTTATCACTTGAAAATATCTTTTCTCTCATTTTTCAATTATTTTTCATCTTTTTATTGCCTTTTTAAAAGATGTTATGTTATAACCTCTGTTTCTCAGATGATCAGCAAATTCTTTTCTGTTCATTTGCGACTGTTTCTGATAATTGTTAAATTCCTTGTTTATTTCAGCTCCGCTTACTTTTCATCCCCAAAATTATGAGCTGACGAAAGCGAGCACTTCCTTATTAATCATAAGCTGTAAAACATATTCATTTATAATGTTGTCGAGAATATTCTTTATATTTTCAGCACTTACTCCAACTTGTGACATGTTGCTGTATTTTCTGCTGATTTATTTCACTAAGCTGTGTTTTTAAGTCCATAGCTCTCCCTTTCAAAATCATCACGGTAGATTTTTCTCCATTAACTGTCGCAATTACTTCCCTATGGTTCATAGCTCCAAACACGTTATTTTTGCGGGGAATAATATACCTGTAATAAGCATGCTATTCCAAATATTCCTATCATAACTGCAGAAACAATCTGGATTTGCCTTCTTGTGACTTCTAAATAATCCCATTATCTGTCTTCCTTTCCTCTTTAGTCATTTTCAAAGTATTATAGCATACAATAGACTATTTTTCTATTATTTTTAAATAAGAATCCATAAATTTGTGAAGAGTTCCTTATTAAACTGACTTTTAGGATTTTCCGAATCTTCCTCCTCATCAATTTCTGATATTTTTCTTTACTGATACAGGATTTTCAAAATGCAAATTTATTGCCTTTTCAAACCAGGTTACCAATCCATTGTCCAAATTTATATCAGTTTTCTCAAAAACGCAGCCTTTTTAAACTCAAAATAATTATGAAGCTTTTTCACTGTTCTCGATTAGGATAAGTTACAAGTCCGTAAACATTCACAATATTCTGCAACTTTAATATTTCAATCAAAATTTTATACAGTTTTTCCAATTCCATTTCAGCAAACTTCCATCGGTATAGACCAGCTCAGCATCCCACTGATAGGCGACTCTTGCGATTCTGTATGCAAAAGCGTATCAGCAATCTCATTTCCGCATTCGCACACAATATACGGATATTCCTCCAAGTTTTTCTGATTCTCGCACTAAATTCCTCAACAACGGTGCTTCAGCCTCAAAACGTGATTATAGTATTTTTCATATATGGTTTATAAATTTTTCAAAATTTTTCAGTATCTTCTTCGGTTTTGCAAATCTAAAACTAAATTCTCTTTTTCAATTCCATCTTTTCACCTTCCACATTTCCATTTTCTTAATAAAACATAGTAACATTTTTGAAGAAAAGTTTCAATAAAATATAGTTTTTAAAATTACTCTTGACATTTATTAAAATACGGGTATAACTTTATTGAAAATTTTATAAGAAAGGACAGTACAGTATGACATTGATTAATTGGTGCATTTTTATTTTGCAAATTTTGGTTTCATTTTCTGCAGGGAAAAGAAAATGATGTAACAACAAAACCAGCTGTTTACTTTTTAAGAAGTTCACAAGTTGTAAGCAGTTATGATTTCTTTCTGCCAGGCTCCACCGGCAGTTGACAGTATTGCTTTCCTAAATGACAAGGCTCAGTATGAAAAAGGAAAATTGCTAAGAAATACTGAAAGAGGAAAACAGGCATATAACGATGCGCAAGTAGAAGGTGACGGAGTGCCTCGTGCTTTTTCAGAAGCATTTGGATACACAATTTCAGCTCAAACAACGCCTGAGATTTTTCAAATTAGTTACAAAATTACGTGAAGATGCAGGAGATTTGTAACAGATCTGCAAAACAGACATATATGAGAATTCGTCCATTCGCATACTTTAAAAGAATCAACTTGCCGTCCGAGAAGATGAAGCAACTCTTTCAACAAACGGTTCTTACCATCGGGACATGCTTCAATCGGTTGGGCCACTGCATTAGTTCTGGCTGAAGTAAATCCTGCAAGACAGAGTGAAATTATAAAACGTGGTTATGAAATGGGGCAAAGTCGTGTAATTTGTGGTTACCACTGGCAAAGCGATGTCGATGGACGCCCGTGTATGGTACAAAGTACAGTTCGTTTGCGACGCTTCATTCAAACAATAGTTTAATCTTACATTAGCTAAGAAGCAAGCCAAATTTCAAAAGTTAGCAAAGAAAATAATAAATAAAAATTATATTTTAGGATTTTATTAATATAAAAATATTTTGTTATAAAAAGATCTTCTTAAAATAAATTTAGCAAGAACTAAAAGGACATCAAAAGCGATGTCATATGTTTTGTTAATTAAATAATCAATTCTTATAAAAATAGCGTGCCGTGAGAATCAGACTCAGCTTCAGGTCCGAAGTCAGACGCTCTATCCAGTTGAGCTACGGGTACACGCAGTAAGTTATAAAAACTTTACTTTTGCTAATGCTAAAATTTTAGGGCTTAATGTTTCTTTGTCTTCTTTAACAAGTTAACTTGATCAGCATTTTTCCCTTTAATGTTTTTCATTGCTTTTATAGCAAACTCTTACTCTACTTCATTGTTAATAGTTAAGCATTGTTTGTATGTGGGTCTCCAAATTCTTTTGTGGCTCTGTGAGGTAGCTTACCTCTGTTCCGTAGCTTACTGTTTTTCCCACTTCACATCTTTGCATTTGTTCACCTCTACTAAATAATTTTAGTGGTTCTCCGCTCATCTTTATTTTTACGGCAACTATTTACTGTAGTTATAATATATTAACTTAACTATTTTATAAAAATCGTTATTCAGTTAAAATTAACACTATATCGAAACTTATTTTATCATATTTTGCGAATTTTACAAGTTATTATACGGTATTTTTCGTTTCACACTTTAAAACTTTAATAAAGCTCAAAGGGTGTGCTCATCGTAAATTTTTAAAGTTATATAGTTATTCGATTCGGTAATATAAATTTTATTTTCAAGTAGTTTTTAAGTTTGGAGGAAAATAATTTCGTCCTTTATCCTTTTTCCGTCTTCACGGTAAAATTGGCTTCCATTTTCATCCAGCTTGCTGCAGGTTGCTTCGATGTATTTCTTCGACACGTCTTCAATAACATCTTACGTCCCATGCTCAATTATCGTTCCACAAAGGATCTCCGAGCATATCCACGTCGACACGTCTGCAACTTCCAGCATCCTCTTTGCCGTACTTCAAATATTCCATCACGTTTTCTTCCTTCGTCGGTCAAATCTCAATCGTCCATTTTCCAATTTTCCGTTTGGTTTATCAAATTTCAAGTTTATAAATTCAGCGGAAATTCTTCTAACACATTCTATCTCTTTCATTACTATCTTTCCTTTCTAGTATTTATTTTTAATAATAATCATTTTATTTTATTTGTATTTACCAAAGTTATCTGAACTTTGACAGTCCTTATCTTTGCAGCACAGTGAGTTTATCTTGATGATCAGTGTTTCAAGATTTGCTGCAAATACGCAAAGCTGGAGCTCCAGCACTATTTATTGCACAGTTCAAAAGTCGTTTGCTCCCAGTCGTGGCTGAACAAATAAAAATCCAACGGTTTAATAGCTATGTGTACAATTATTCACGCAAATGTAGGTTTTCGCGCGCTGTTACCGAAAAATTTGTAATCGAGTCTTTATCTAAACAGGGTTTGGTGCGGGTAATTTTATTTAATTTAAAAAGTCTATTACAAAATCAAAACAGTTGTGCCTGCTAATAAGAATACTTCGCAATTTTATTATAAAATTCGTTTATGAAATAAAGGGATAATTGAGCTGACCTCCTTTACGTGTGTAGAAAAGATATAAAAACATAGATATCTATTCATAAATAATTATTTTATTATTAACATCAGTAAAAGATACAAAGTCCGAAAACTTTTTGCAATGTCAGAATGCAATTACAACTGCTGAAAAGAATCTTATTTTTCCAAAATTTCCACAGTATCGTCGTCTTCTACTGCTTTTAATATCCCTAGTTTGCGCTATCTTTGCATATCTTTTTATATGATCGAAACTGTCAATATCGGTGCTAATAAAATCATTATTTCAGCGATAACAGTTTGTGTGTGATGCCCGATAAAAGTTTGCTGTAAAAATTGCTAGGATTAAGCACAGTGGCAGTGATAGGACTGTTAAAGACAGATTTCATTCTTTTTGTTGTTGTGGTGTTCTTGGTAAAGCCAGTAAAATCGGTTCAACCGTCGCAGGTAAAGTATTCCTTTACATCGGCAATTCGTTTTCTTATAAGCGTGGTTATCGAGTTCAAAATCATGTAAGCTTTTAACAGCATACCTGTCGGTGAGATTGCTATTCTGAAATATCCGCCATTCTGCCCTAAAAATTTCTTCAGTTATAAGTTGTATTTCTTTTGATGTTCCAGCATCTATTTTGCTTCTCATTTTCCTGTTACTTTCAAAATTACTCCTCGTATATCAATCTCTTTTTAGATACGTAAGATTTTATAATTTTAAATTGTAGTTCTTGGCTGTAAATAGAACAGGAAGCTGTTAGGATTCATGAACAACTTTGGTATCTTTATTGTCAAATAGTCATAACCCTCTGTAATTTTTATTTCCCACTTTTAGTTATGTAAAAGCATAGTCTTCTCTTCTCAGGGGTCTCGTCTTAAGACAGGTTTACAAAATCAAATATATTGGCCTGTAATTTCAATTTTGTTAAGAATATCTGAGTCTTCATGAACTGCACAGGCGATAATGTTTCTTATTCTGTTACATCGCTGCAATATAAGTTAGTAATTACCTAATGCTGACACAAATAAATCAGTGCACTATTTCCTAGAAAACATATTTTTCTACTTACTAAGATCATTGCTATTATTCCAGCTGTAAGCAATGGCACAAATCAGTCGGTTTTCCTTAGTAAAATATCCGCAAGTTCTTCAAACTACAAAGTTGACAATGTTCAAAAAATGCTGATCCGATTACATACGGAGCATATGGTGTCTTCCGAGAAAAGTCAATCCGCTCAATGCCAGACATATTAAAATATAAGTTTTAAGACACTCGAATTTGCCTTATAAACTAAAGTGAAAGAAATTGGCTTTAACCTTCTAAAATAAAGAATATCGAGTATTTCTCTACTATCACTCGTGCAACAAATTTCCATTATTTTATCATTATAAACCATAAAACCAATACCGCCAGTTAAAACTCATACCATCATATCATGCCCGCCGCACCGAACTTATCAGCTGTTTAAATCATCGCAAGTCATCGTCGTTTGTCTATTATTCATTATAATCGCATTGTCGCGGTTCTCGGTTTCAATTCATCATGATCATTTCTCATAAAATCCTCCGTAGTTTTGTCTTTTTATTTTTAAAATAGTACTATTTCAATGTGAATAATTCACTGTTAATTTACATAGGTTTAACAAAACTTATATCAAACCATCATAATCATTATAACTGTTATTTTTTAAAAGACTTTTGTATCAGTTAAATTGTAATTTGTTTCCGACTTTGTTGCGAAAACGGAACAAAGATTCCTGTTTCAAAGTTTGATAATTTCATCAACTGATGTTTTACTGTCTTGCAGACAAATCTTCGCCGTTTACTTCGTTGTTTACAGCTTCATTTTAATTATTAGTTGAACGCGGTATTTTTGGTCTCGTTTGCTTCTCGATTTTGCCGATTTTCCACCTCTTGTGTCAGTTCCGCTCACAATTACCACGTCTTGAGTTGCATAAACAATTCTTTTACAAAAAGCACCTGTTCGTCAAAGTGTAAGATTCTTGTATGCTGGCATAGCAAGTTAGAATGCTCCTGCATAATGTTCGATCAAGATTCCGATAAATCTTTCAAACTTCATACATTGCCCTGTGAATCAATGGGCTCAATGTTTTCACCATCTACTATAGCTCATTTCAGATCTTGCTGGAAGGATAAAGTCTATGGATGAACCATTGCCGGTGCCGATTGAGTCTCATCTTAAAGTCAATTTTTGAGGTCAGCCGATGCTCCGTCTCCAGGTTGCTTATAATTAATTCCTTGTAAAGCTGATTTCAAGTTGCTTCAGCCATTTCCATATTTCGTCTGAACCTTCGCTGTCGGTTGTTGATAATTCAATGTGGTATTCAATCCGAATACAGTATAAATTTATCGCCGTCGTGTAATTTCGACGTTCCTCAATTTGCTCTTTCCGGTACAGAAAACGCCGGGCATCATCCGCAATTAAATACTCTATCATAAGTCCATATAAAGCTCACTATCATGTCTGTGGAACCGTGACTATATTTCAATGGCAAATCCTTGTATAAAGTTATTCTTATAGGCAGTATTGAACCTGGACAGTTCATGAAACTGTGCATGATGCTCATCAATTGTTGATGTGTACATATTTTCGTGGTGAACCAGTCGGTTCCAATTCCTTATCGCGCGCGGTGGGTTTATTTCTGATGATGTCTTTTTATATAACTCATCCATATTTCTGTAATTTATTGAATATTCCACACCTTTTCCGGCATAAAGAACAGGATCCTGGTCCATATCGTCTACAAAGAATAAATCAGCTGTTTCCTAATTTTCTGGCAGTGCCTGGCTTCTTCCATCATTGTCAAAATAGTCATCAGCTCTTTTGTGCAAAGCCTCGCCATTCTTTAGAAGCATTTATTGTTTGAATCTCCGCGCCAGTAAGCTCTGCTGTTGACATTAAAGCCGTGCTTTAGGTAGCCAGTCGATGGAATGTGCGTTCCACGGCATAAGTCTCAAATTCCTTGCTGATCATCTGCTTTATCTGCACCAGGTCATCAGTATCTCAGCATAAGTTTCGCCACTTTCAGCAAAAGGAATTTTTTCTTCTTCAGCAGTCATTTCCTTCTTTTAAATTCATAATTTTCTTTTACAATTTTTGCCATTTCCTCTTCAATTTTTGCTAAATCTTCCTCAGTAAACAGTTTTTCGGGGTCAAAGTCATAAAAATCCATTTTCAATAACGAGCCCTATCATGTGCTGTGTTGGGAAAATCTTTTGCACAACTGAGCCATAATATGTACTTACTGTGTCTTATAATTTCTATCCTTTTTCACTTGTGTTAGTATTCTTTTCAATTGTTCGGTTGTCAATAATATGAGACGGATCAACACACACCGTCAGGTATCGCCCCAGCTGGTTTCCTTCAAGGCTACTCAATACTTTTACAAATTCTACAACAGTCATCGGATTTTCAACTGCTGCTTTTACTACCATCGGGCCAAAATCATTCTATCATTTCGATTCCTTCTTTCTCTCTTTTGTCAAATAAAATTAGGCTCTAGTTAGCCTAATCGCATAGTATTATTATAGTATAATTCTTATTTTTTTTTCAACCTAAAAATTTAAAAGCTTATCTCAAAAATTGCATTTCAAAACAGCAAGCAACCATATTCAAAAAAAACAATAAAAATAAGCAAATTGAAATTTATTCTCCTCAAAAGTCATTTTATTAAATATCCCTTTTCGATATTGGGGTGGTCTATATCGAAAGGGCTTTCAGTTACTCCCTCTTGTTATAGATGTGGTTGTTGGTTGTTGCTCGTTGTTGATATGTTATATTATGTTTTAGAATATTAGTGTGCTTCATATATTGACAATATGTGGCCAGTCAATAAACATTCTTTATACCTCCATTTATACTCAGTGTGTAATCTTTTAACAGGCTTATATAAAATGTGTGTCTGTTACAGCATATCCGACTATGTACTAATTATATAATAATTTGCTATTTCTAGCATAGTCTTACTTATCATATAGGTACTATCCCTTCCATGCTTTTATTATTTTCTTTTATAATATATATCAAAGTCTTCGCCATGATTTTCTTTTAGTAATTTGATGAGTTACCTTCCTCCTCTTTTGTAAACTATCATGGCGCCGTCGCCAGTTATCCTTTTCTTTTTCTGTTGGCATGTGTATATATTTCTCTTTACTATAATTATTATGAAACGCGATTCTATAATCTTTATTTATTTATCGCCTGTGTATAGATTATTGACTTTCTTTGTTGTAATATTTTAATTTTAAATTTGATTCGGGGACTCCATTGAGGCTCCATATTCAAAGAAATCAACTATTTTCAAATATATTACTTATTTTTTCTAATATTTCATTTTTTATCCTGCCTTTCAATATTTTTATTTTTCTTTTTTATAGATTGTAAAATAATACAAAATTAGTTGTTTTTCACAAAATCATTTTCTAGTACCTCCCTTTCTATTCCTTCTTCATCCCCAATATTCCTCACTTTCAGTATTCTTTCTTCCTGTCTTTAGATTCAGTTCATCAGATTCCCTCCTTTCCATCGTTTCTTCTCTTTCATTTTTCCTTTTAATTTCTTCCATTCATATTTTTTATCATTTGATAATTGGAAACTAGAAAAATATTAAAATAACTGAATATTACCCAAATATATATAAGTCGTGTTGATTAATTTGGGATTGGTTAAAATTTTCATTTATATTATTGCTCATATATAGTTCAAACCTCAGTGCTACTTATTATTTTAATATCGCTAATCTTGGGAGCATTGTGTGATGCATTATGTAATTCGCTATTTCAAAATCACTTTTTGGAGCCACTTCAATTTAGATATTTCTATTTCTTTGTCGCCACTATCTTTGCGGGTCAGAAATTTCCTGTTTCATCATAATCTCGCTGGGTTCTGATACTTACAATTGTTTCAATCAAAACCATTTATATAGCTATTTTTTCTATGCTGGTTTTATGTCTTCTCATTATCAATTTTGCACCGTCCGCTTTTTTTGCTAAGTTTGATCCCTAATTCTTCAAAGATTTTCCGATCTTTTTCAGAAATCACTATCTTCGTTTATTAACAATCGGTTCCATTATCTCCATTTGCAATTTCGGTACCCAGTTTGAACGCTTTTTCCACCATATATTTTACAAAATTTGCAGCAATTTGTATAGAATGTTGCTTTCAAAGTTTCATTTGAAAATTCAATTTTTAATATTTGAGTCTTTCTGTTTTCTTTAATAGGACATTATTTAGAATCCATCACTTTATTTTCGATTAATTCCTTCTTAAAATTCATCTACCAGAAGTTCAAGTAATCTTTGATTTAGGAATACGGTTTTCCAAGTGTAATGTCGTAAAAGATCCGATCGCCTTCATTTTATTTGATATGTTACGTGCTTGAAGCGATTCTTGAAAGTTTTCATAGCTGTCATTTGCAATTACAGATAAGTTCGTTTACATTTTTATCTAAACTTCTATTTCCAGTAACATCTACAGAAGTCAAGTCCTCGACCTATTTCTGCTTTTTGGCTATATCGCTACTTCCATTTTTCAGTGTGCTGCACAAATAAACACATTCGGATTATCCAGCCTTCCCTAAGTGCAGAATGGGGAAAAATAAAGGCAAGTGGCTCGTTAAATGATCAGCTCATCTCTCCAGTATTAATTCAATCCCTCTGTCAATGTCTTCTTGCGATTTTGCCTTCACTTCATTTTTCTTTTCTTATATTCCACCTCAACTTCCTTTTTCTATCAATGCAAAAATATCCTTCTCTCACTAAATTCACATCTTCATAATGTGAAAATAATTTTTATATTTCTCAATCCTTATACTTTTGCTGATTTTTAAATATTCCTCATCAAATATTCCGGATAACTCATGTGCGCGCTGGCGTAGCATGTATGTGTGTGTGCGTGCGCGCGCATGTGTGTGGCGCGCCCATATGTGTCATGTGTGTGTCATGTGTGTGTGTGTGTGTGCGGCATGTGTGTGTGTGTGCGGCGTGCCGTAATGTGTGAAATAACGTAATGTGTGTGTGTGTGTGTGTGCGCGCATGGCGTGTGGCGGGCAGCGAAAATAATGTGGTAATGGTGGTGCGGTCGTAACGTCTTCCTCTTTGCGCCATGTCGCGCGCGCCTCTCTGCACCTCTTGCTCTTTGTGTGTGTGTGTGTTCTTGCTCGCGCGCCTCGTCTCTCGCGCGTGTGTGCGCGCGTAAATGCGGCATGTCATGGTGGCGCTCTTTGCGCGCGCGTGTGTGCGGCGCGCGGGCGGGTGTTGCGCGCGCGCGTGGCGCGTGTGTGTCCTCTTTTGCCTGTGTGTGTGTTCTTGCGCGTGTCATGGCGCGCATGTGTGTGTGTGTGGTGGCGGCATGGTACGCGCGCGGCGCATGCGCGCGCGTATGTGCGCGCCTCTTGCCTCTCTTTCTTTGCGTATCGCGTATGTATGGCGCGCGCGGTAATGTAGTGTGACTCGCGCGCTGCGCGCGCATGTATGCGCATGTATGTCGCTGCGCATGCGCGCGCGCGCAGCATCTTCTGCGCGCGCGCGCGTCATCGCATGTGTATGTGGCGTGTGTGCTCTTTGCAGACATGTGTGTGTGTGTGTGTGTCTGCTCGCTCTTTCGTAATGGTTTTATCATCGTCATGTGCGTAATAACGCTGTCGCGCGCTGCGCTGTATGTGTGCGCGTGGGCAGGCGGGCGTGTGTGTGTGTGTGTGTGGCGAAAATAGCGTAAGCGGCATGTATGTATGTGCGCGCGGCGTAACGCGCATGTCGCGTGCGCGCGCATGTGGCGTAATGTCAGTGGCGCGTATGGCGCGTATGGCGTGTGTGGTATGGGCGCGGCGCGCATGTATGTATGCGCGCGCTCGCCTCTGCGCCAATGGCGACCGTGGCGCATATCGCATCGCGCCGCGTAACTCTCGCGCATAACAATAATATGTCGCGCGCATCGCCTCGTGCGCATCGCGGCGCGCATAATCATGGCGCGTGTGTGTGGGCGAAAAATGGCATGCGCGCCTCTCTTGCTCTTTCTGCATGTGTGGGCGGTGTATGCGCGCGCGCTGGCATGTGTGATGGCGTAAATAAATGTGTCGCGCGCGCGTGCGCCTGCGCGCATGCGCGCGGCAGCATGTGGGCGTGTATCGCGCGTGTGGCGTGTGTGTGTGTCATGTCGCGTAATATGGCGCCGCTGTGTGACATGTGGTGGCGGGCATCGCGCGCGCTCTTTCTCCTCTTTCTCACTGTGTGTGGTGGGCGGGCGCGCGCGCATATCGCGCTGTGCGCGCATGCGCGCGCGGGCTCTGTCTTTGCTGCCAGCAGGCAGCATGGTGGCGTGTGTGCGGTATGTATCGCGCGCGCGTATGTGTGTGGCGAATGTGCGCTGCTCTTTTCTGCCTCTCATCGCGGTCATGCGTATGTGTGTGGCGGCGCGTGCGCGTGGCGGCATGTGTTGCGCGCCTCTTTTGCTCTGCCTCTGCGCCTGCGCATCATGTGGGCGTGCGCATGTTTTCTGTGCAGCCGACGCGCGTATGTGTGGCATGTGGCGTGTGTGTGTGTGTGTGCTCCTCTTTCTCTCATCATGTATAATAATATCGCGGGTATGTCGCTGTGTGTGTGCGCTGTATGTGTCATCTTTCTCTTTGTGGTGGGGCATGTATGTGCATGTGGCGCGCGCGCGCGGTGGCGCACACTGCGTGGCGGCGTGCGCGCGCTGTGTCATGCGCGCGTGCGCTGGCGCGCGTCGCAGTAATGCGCGGCGGCGCGCGCATCGCCGTGGCGTAACATCGCGGCATGCGCGTGCGTGTAATCTTTCTCTTTCGCCTCTCCTGTCTCGCCGCACCTCTTGCTCTTTTTTCTTCTTTCGCGCTCGCCGCGCGCGTGTGGCGTATCTCTGCCTCGTGGCGCGGGCATGGCGCGCGTGCTGTATGCGCGCGCGCCGTGCGTCTGCTGTGTGTGCGCCTCTGCTCTTTATGCGCTGTATCGCGTATCATGTGTAAACCTCTTTTGCCTGCGCATGTGTGGTGGCGTGGCGTAAGCAGCATGGCGGCGTGCTGTGGTATGTGGGCTCTCGGCGTCTGGCGTATAATGTGTCGCGCGTGGCGTGTGTGGCGCGCGGGCATGGCGCGCGCTCTTTTCATG